>ERZ791830.13-NODE-13-length-285052-cov-9.010730_pt1 | contig 285052 bp, 186 predicted proteins | sample MGYA00509945_ERZ791830 | MGnify/ENA primary metagenome ERZ791830 (study PRJEB30046, sample SAMN00792021) | human gut metagenome | study: EMG produced TPA metagenomics assembly of the A metagenome-wide association study of gut microbiota in type 2...
TGGAGACAAAGATAACAATTTATATATTTAACCCTCAGGGTTATTCATTGATCCCAAGTCTATCGTAAAAGTACAGAATCCACTTTCATTCTTCATTTTTCACGGTTTATTCTTCGCCAAGTCGACAAATTTCACTATATTTGCTCTGTTATTAAAGTTAGAAAGGCAATTATGAGCGAAGAACAAATCACTCCCAATAACGGGTCTTATTCTGCGGATAGTATCCAAGTATTGGAAGGTCTTGAAGCAGTGAGAAAACGCCCTGCGATGTACATCGGTGACATCAGTATAAAGGGACTTCACCATTTGGTATACGAAATCGTTGACAACTCTATCGACGAAGCTTTGGCCGGCTATTGCGACCATATCGAAGTAACGATCAACGAAGACAATTCAATCACAGTACAGGACAACGGACGCGGTATTCCGGTCGACTATCATGAAAAAGAAAAGAAGTCGGCACTGGAAGTAGCAATGACCGTCCTACACGCCGGAGGTAAATTCGACAAAGGTTCCTATAAAGTATCCGGAGGTTTGCACGGTGTAGGTATGTCTTGTGTAAACGCGCTGTCTACTCACATGACTACGCAAGTATTCCGCAACGGTAAGATCTACCAGCAGGAATATGAAATAGGCAAACCGCTATATTCGGTAAAGGAAGTCGGCACTGCCGACATTACGGGAACCCGCCAGCAGTTTTGGCCGGATGATACCATTTTTACAGAAACGGTATATGATTACAAGATCTTGGCTTCACGACTACGCGAGCTGGCTTACTTGAACGCCGGCCTGCGTATCACGCTGACAGATCGCCGGGTAGTGAATGAGGACGGTAGCTTCAAAAGTGAACAGTTCTATTCGGAAGAAGGACTGAGAGAATTTGTACGTTTCATCGAGTCTTCACGCGAACACTTGATTAATGACGTGATTTACCTGAACTCCGAAAAACAGGGAATCCCCATTGAAGTAGCAATCATGTACAATACAGGGTTCTCGGAAAACGTTCACTCTTACGTTAATAATATCAATACGATTGAAGGTGGTACGCACCTCGCTGGTTTCCGCCGTGCACTGACCCGTACACTGAAAAAATATGCCGAAGACAGCAAGATGTTGGAAAAGGTAAAAGTAGAAATCTCAGGAGACGACTTCCGCGAAGGTCTAACTGCTGTTATTTCCGTAAAAGTAGCTGAACCTCAGTTTGAGGGACAAACGAAAACGAAGTTGGGTAACAACGAAGTCATGGGTGCCGTAGACCAGGCCGTAGGTGAAGTTTTGTCATACTACCTGGAAGAACATCCGAAGGAAGCAAAAACGATTGTAGACAAAGTGATCCTGGCTGCTACAGCACGCCACGCAGCAAGAAAAGCCCGTGAAATGGTACAACGTAAATCTCCGATGTCCGGTGGTGGTTTGCCGGGTAAGCTGGCAGACTGTTCGGATAAAGATCCGTCAAAATGCGAGTTATTCCTCGTCGAGGGTGATTCGGCAGGTGGTACCGCCAAGCAAGGACGTAACCGTATGTTCCAGGCAATCCTTCCGCTTCGCGGTAAGATTCTGAATGTTGAGAAAGCGATGTATCACAAAGCGCTGGAAAGTGACGAAATCCGTAACATCTATACCGCATTGGGTGTCACTATCGGAACCGAGGATGACAGTAAAGAGGCCAATATTGAAAAACTGCGTTACCACAAGATTATCATCATGACCGATGCCGATGTCGATGGTTCTCACATCGACACACTGATTATGACGTTCTTCTTCCGCTATATGCCGCAGATCATTCAAAACGGTTATCTGTACATCGCTACTCCCCCGCTCTATCTCTGCAAAAAGGGTAAAGTAGAAGAATATTGCTGGACAGATGCACAACGCCAGAAGTTTATTGATACTTACGGCGGCGGTTCGGAAAATGCAATCCATACACAACGTTACAAAGGTTTGGGTGAAATGAATGCCCAACAGTTGTGGGAAACAACTATGGACCCTGAAAACCGTATGCTGAAACAAGTGAATATCGATAACGCTGCAGAAGCTGACTACATCTTCTCTATGTTAATGGGTGAAGACGTAGGACCACGCCGAGAGTTTATTGAAGAAAACGCAACGTATGCGAATATCGATACATAATATTAATTTTACGTTTTTATAAACCAACCTCACATCTTACAACGAGGAAACGCCGATGGAGAAGGAGCATCCTTCGATCGGCGTTTTTCTTTATCCATATCTTAATAAAGACTAAAGACAGTAACATTTTCAGTGCTAAATCACTATATTGCAAAAAACATAGAAAACAGTAGCTATGAAGATGAAAACTACTAACCCGTTATTCGCAAAGATCAGACTATTTCTTATTGTCCTGACATTGTGCGTTATCGTTACCTGCATCTTTCTGGTCATCATTCATCCGGAAGCATGGATAGCACCAGTATGCGTAATGGCCGTAGCACTATGCATCTTGCTGTATCAGGTATTTGGCACATGTAAGAAATAGGAAGTTTAGATAAAATGTTGCTTTTTCAATTCTTCGGCAACAGCTTCAAGTTCTTTGTACCATTCTTCACCGAATTTACGAATCAAAGGTTCTTTCAGAAATTTATAGACAGGGACATTCTCTTTTTTTCCTAACAGAACCGCAGCCTTGCATACATCCCAACGATGATAATTCACCGCTTTATAAGGTCCGTAATCTCCAATGCGAATAGGATAAAGATGACATGATATCGGTTTATAGAAATCTGTTTTTCCTTCCCGGAAAGCTTTTTCAATAGCACAGTAGCAACATCCTTTCTCGTCATAACAAGTAAAGACGCAGTCTTTGTTATTTACAATAGAAGTTACCAAGTCTCCTTCCTGGTCAGTATATACCACCCCCTGCTTTTCTATCACCGCACGCGCTTCCGGAGCCAGTTCATCCCAGATAACCGGCAACACTTCCTCCAGTTTCATCACCTCATCCAGTTCTACCGGTGCTCCGGCATCTCCCTCAATGCAACATTCACCTTTACAGGCATCCAAGTTACAAAGAAATTTCTCCTGAAGTACATCAAGCGATACAACTACATCATTAATCTGAATCATAAAACTTATGTGAGACAAAAAGGGCGGAGTTCTACTCCGCCCTCCCAGTTATAGAAATCTAAATTACTTAATCAAAACATTCCCGTTCATTTCAGCCGGAGCTTCCAGTCCCATAATCTTCAGGATAGTTGGAGCAACGTCTGCCAAACGGCCATCTTCTACTTTCGCAGCTTTGTTTTCTGTTACGTAAACACAAGGAACCGGATTCAAAGAGTGGGCAGTATTCGGAGTACCGTCTTCATTCAAAGCATGGTCAGCATTACCATGGTCAGCGATAATGATTGCTTCGTAATCCTGTGCTTTAGCGGCTTCGATTACATCTTTCACACAAGCATCAACAGCAACAACAGCTTTTTCGATTGCTTCGTAAATGCCGGTATGACCTACCATATCACCGTTAGCAAAGTTTACTACAATGAAGTCATATTTGTTTTCATTGATAGCAGCCACCAGTTTGTCTTTTACTTCGTAAGCGCTCATTTCCGGCTTCAAGTCGTAAGTAGCAACTTTCGGAGACGGAACAAGAATACGGTCTTCGTTATCGTACGGAGTTTCACGGCCACCGTTGAAGAAGAATGTTACGTGAGCATACTTTTCTGTTTCTGCAATATGGAGTTGATTCAGTCCCTTAGCAGCAAGGTATTCACCCAACGTATTAGAAACGTTTTCTTTATCGAATAAGATGTGTACACCTTTGAAAGAAGCGTCATACGGAGTCATACAGTAATATTGCAGTCCCGGGATTGTACGCATACCAGCTTCCGGCATATCTTGTTGAGTCAATACTACTGTCAACTCTTTCGCACGGTCGTTACGGTAGTTGAAGAAGATTACTACATCTCCTTCTTTGATTGTTCCGTCGAAATTAGCATTTACAATCGGTTTGATAAATTCGTCTGTCACGCCTTCATCATAAGATTCCTGCATTGCCTGAACCATATCAGCAGCTTTCTTACCTTCACCTTTTACTAACAAATCATAGGCTTCTTTCACACGTTCCCAACGTTTGTCACGGTCCATAGCATAATAACGGCCGATGATTGAAGCAATCTTTCCTGCTGACTTTTCACAGTGCGCAGATAGTTCTTCGATAAAACCTTTACCGCTCTTCGGATCAGTATCACGACCGTCCATAAAGCAGTGGATGAATGTATTGTCGATATTATATTCTTTAGCGATGTCACAAAGTTTGAAGAGATGAACGAGTGAGCTATGTACGCCACCGTTAGAAGTCAGCCCCATAAAGTGAACATTCTTTCCATTTTCTTTTGCATAAGAAAAAGCAGCGACAATCTCAGGATTCTTCAGAATACTATTATCAGCGCAAGCACGGTTGATTTTTACTAAATCCTGATAAACCACACGTCCGGCACCGATATTCAAGTGACCGACTTCCGAGTTACCCATTTGTCCGTCGGGCAAACCTACGTTTTCACCGCTTGCCTGAAGCTGGGAATGAGGGTATGTATTCATCAGATAATCCCAATAAGGAGTGGGAGTGTTGAAGATTACGTCGTCTTTCTTTTGGTCGCCTAATCCCCAACCGTCGAGGATCATTAAAAGGGCTTTCTTACTCATAATATTTCAATATTTAAATTATCACTCTGATTTTCCGGCTGCAAAGGTACAAAAAAGATGATTACCTGAACGTTTAATCTATGTTAAGTTGCAGAGTAAAAGAATACAAGGCTATGGATATTTTCCTTACTTTGTAAGGATAGTATTAAACACGTTCATCAAAAAACTATTATTATGAAAGCAACCTTATTCTGCATTTTACTTGTATTATCGGGCATACTAAGTGCACAAACAATCGACAATCCTCCTTTCAAAGCCCGTTCGGGAAGTATCTCCAACATTACCCGCATAGAACGTACTCCAGAAAGTACACGAGTATACATACATGCTATTTTTCGTCCGCACTGGTGGATTAAAGAAAAAGGAACAAGTTACCTGGAAGATGCAACCACCGGAAAGAAATATAAGTTTAAAGGTGCAGAAGGTATCGAAATCAATAAAGAAGTATATATGCCTGATTCCGGTGAAAAAGACTACGTGCTTATTTTCGAACCCCTGCCTGAAGAAACTCAAACGATCCACCTTCTCAGCCCGACTAATTATGAAGGGAATACATACGATATTTCCTTGATTCCGCAGAAAGGAAAGAATACTCCTCCACTAGCTGCCGTCAAGGGTAACTGGTTCAAGACAGACGGCTCCGGTCAGTGGGAATACGGAATTTACGATTCAATCACGATCATGAATAATCGGATATACACCAATGAAAGTATCCGCAAGAAAGGGAAACGAATTGAGATGACCGTTAAAGACAAACAAAATGGGACTATCCGTACATTGTTGATAACCCCGCAAAAGAGTGGCAACTGTATTATAAAAACAGACCAAACAAATGAATTATCGTATACCCGCCAAAAGGCTGCCATAAGCACAATAGAGCCGGACAATGGTTTTCAACAGTTCTTCCGTAAAGATACCGCCTGTCTGCAAGGATATATCGATGGCTACGACCCGCGTTTGGGATTCGAGACAGGACTTGTTTATCTATCAAATGAACTCACCCGTGAAGATTATCCTACTGTTGTGCAAATAGATAAAGACGGAAGTTTTACATGCAAGTTCGTTATTCATCATCCGGTAGAGCAATCATTAACCCTCAACAATGACTGGATTCCATTCTATATTGAGCCTGGACAAACTCTCACCATGTACATTGACTGGGAAGCAATCATGGCTCGAAGCCGTGCACGCGATCATTATTTTCCGATTAACAATATAGCATATATGGGACCGACAGCTCCCTTCTCCTATATACTATCCGATTTTAGCAAGTCTATTCCTTATCGGTACGAAGATTTATCCAAATCACAAAAGACACTTACTCCCAACCAATACAAGGAACACATGAGACCTATCATCGCACAATGGAGACATATTGCCGATTCCGTATGCCGGGTCTACCACCCCTCCCTGAAGGCAGTTTGCCTGATTAAAAACAAAGTAAAACTGCAAACAGGAAATGCATTCTTCGATTTTGCAATGAGCAGGGATTATTATGCCAAACAAGATACGGCCAATCAAGCCTTGAAAGTAAAGGAAGATGATTCGTATTACGATTTCCTAAAAGAGATGCCACTTGACGATAAAACAATTCTCGCAGATGAGAAAGCGGACATCTTCACCAATCGCTTTGAATTTATGGCTCCCCTCCGAAAAGCTTATTCGGACGAAGTCGAAGGATCGGTGGAGATTCCTTTTACTTACCCAGAAAAGCCTCTCTTGACATTCCTGAAAGAAAAAGGAGTGAAACTTAATGCTGAACAAGAAGCGATAAGGCAAAAACAGGAAAAACTTGCCGGACAAGAAATAAAAATAACGCTTGCAGAACTTCAAGAAGATGACAGGAAGACCAGTGCTCTATTTAAACAAGAAGAAAAACTGGTAAAAGAATACATGGACTATATCAATAAACAGAAACCTTCTCAAAAAGAAAAGTCACAGCAAGAAGAAGATAGGGCCAGCATAACAATGGAACAGAAATATGAAGAGAAGAAAAATGCCATTATCGCCCGGCTATGCAATACTCCCAATCCTCTGCTCTGGCAAATAGCCAAAGTACGCCGTCTCACTTATGACCTACAAAATATAAAAACAAAAACAATTGCTCGTGAATATATAGACAGCCTCAAGCAAGAATTTACCGCCCCCTTCTTAGTTGCCGAAACTGAACAATTGTTTGAAAATGCTTATCCTTCGGAAGATGCTAAATCATACCAACTCCCGGAAGGCAAAGCAACCGACATTTTCCGCAATATCATCAAGAATCATCCGGGAAAAGTACTATTTGTTGACTTTTGGGCCACTAGCTGCGGGCCTTGCCGTAGCGGAATAGAAGCAACAGCAGACTTGCGCAAGAAGTACAAAGATCATCCGGAGTTCCAGTTTATTTATATCACCGGAGAAAGAGAATCTCCGGCAGGAGCTTACAAACAATATGTCGAAAAGCATCTGAAAGGAGAAGCAAGTTATTATGTCACCGGAACGGAATATAATTACCTGCGCCAACTTTTCCATTTCAACGGCATTCCTCATTACGAACTCGTAGAGAAAGACGGCAGTATCTCCAATGAAAAATTAAGTAGTTACAGTATCGGACAATATTTGAAGAAACGTTTCGGTACTTCCGAACCTTCGGAAACAGAGCAGCACGCAGAGTAAGTATGGACTGCAAACAGTAGAAATTCGAAAAAAACGGTGCAAAAGAATGGAAGCCAGCTTGATTTTCCGTACCTTTGCACCGCTTTTACATTAAAATCATAGAAATATGGACGATTCAAACCCGCGAACGTGCACAACTAGTATTAATTAAAGCGAACAGAGTCATTGAAATCTGATGTCTCTGCTCGTGCTAAACAAACGAAAGGAGACAATAAGATGAGAACGTATCTTTATTGTGAGGCCGGCTTTGTGGAAAAAGCACAATGGCTTCCTAATAGCTGGGTAAACGTAGTATGCCCGAACAATGATGACTTTGAATTTCTGACTAAAACACTCAACGTACCCGAATCATTTCTTGATGACATAGCCGACACGGATGAACGTCCGCGTACGGATACGGAAGGTAACTGGCTGTTAACGATCCTGCGTATCCCTGTGCAAAACAAGCAGAACGGAAGCCTGCCTTTCGCCACTGTACCTATCGGCATAATCACAAACAACGAGATTATAGTATCCGTATGTTACCATAACACCGATTTACTACCGGATTTCATCGAACATACCCGTAGGAAAGGTATTGTAGTCCGTAATAAACTCGATCTGATTCTCCGGTTGATTTACTCTTCCGCCGTATGGTTCCTGAAATATCTGAAACAAATCAATATAGATATCAGTGCAGCAGAGAAGGAGTTGGAACGCAGCATCCGTAATGAAGACCTGCTCCGTCTGATGAGATTGCAGAAAACCTTGGTTTACTTCAACACCTCCATTCGTGGCAATGAAGTGATGATAGGTAAACTTAAGACTATTTTCCAAGATACGGATTTTCTGGATAAAGAGTTAGTGGAAGACGTTATCATCGAATTGAAACAAGCACTCAATACGGTAAACATTTACAGCGACATTCTCACTGGGACAATGGACGCCTTCGCCTCCATTATCTCAAACAATGTGAATACTATCATGAAACGTATGACCAGCTTGTCTATCGTCTTAATGCTCCCTACATTGATTGCCAGTTTTTATGGCATGAACGTAGATATTCATCTGGAAGAAGTGCCCTTTGCTTTTTCTTTGATTGTACTCTTCTCTATCGGATTGTCCACGCTGGCGTTTGTGATATTCAGAAAGATCAAATGGTTCTAACATACAAAAGCCTGTCATCTACTATTGAGTAAATGACAGGCCGTAATTTAATAATACGTTTTTTCTTCTATAGAGAATTAATTAAAAGAGAATGTTTAGAGAGAGAAATTATTTTTTATCCTTGTTTACTTTTTCTTCCACCCAACGGAATAGAAACTCCAACAAATCCATTAACAGTGTTAGAGTTCTTTCCTAAGAACATATAGTCGGTTCCGAGGAACAACGGCCCTAATTTCAGACCAAGACCGAAAGATTTTCCTGCTGACTGAATGGCAGAATAGCTAAGTGCAACGTTAAACCAGCTTTTCGGACGATAATTTGCAGAGAATGTCAACTCTGTAAGAGCGTCAGGTTGTACAAAACGAGTGGTAGACAATACACCAACAGCTAATTTGTTATTGAAGAAACCGTATTCTGCACCCAACACCAATGTAGAAGCCAGACGGGACTTACGAGATTCTTTTGCATCACCTACTTCGAGTTGCAACATATCATAGTCGAGTACATCACCGTTAGTTACACGATCCATATACCCTTGAGTATCATCCTGCAACTGCTTTACTGCATTCATCACAGATGTTTCAGGATTAGCGGGATCGACCATTGCTGCATAAGTACTTCCTTTAATATCAATAGGATCCGGATTGGCTGACGCAATCTTCGTACTTGATTTTGACCAAGAGATAAAACCTAAGTCAAGAATAGATGCAGATACAGTCAGATTATCCAATATTTTATAAGAAGCACCCAAATCAATACCAAAACCGTAACCAGCGATACCCAATTTGCCACTATCAAATTCGAAGTCTGTTACATAATCCTTACCCTCTTCTTCTTGTAATTCCAAACCTTTGAAAGAACTCTTCAATTCTGCACCAACATTCAAATTTGCATGGTAATTATCAAATTTTGCTTTCAATTCAGTAGCTTGTTTAATAGCTTCTTGTTGGCTTAAGCCACTCCAATAATTTTCATCTGACCACTTTGCAATCTCTGCATCACTGGGCAGATTAGCACTCATTGCCACATTTTTGAGTTTTAACTCCATATTACCGATACCCAACAAAGCTTTCACTCTGGCACCGACTGTCAAACGACTGTTAATCTGACGTGAGAGTCCTAAACCAATTTCAGTATAAGCATTGATATTCAATTGCTGACCACTGATATCATAGTTACTGTTTCTCCAGTTTTCTTCAACAGTCTCCATCTCATTCAGGAAAGTAAACATAGATTTAGTCAAGTTCGCACCAATATCGGTACGAAGACCAATGTTGAACGACCAGAAGTTCTTTCCTTTGTACCAACCGGCAGAAAGGATTTCCGTACTAAAGTTCACATTCAACTTATTGTTATCTTTCAGCCGGTTCATGAAATCCGGTTTCGTATAGAAATCATCTCCGTCATCAATAATATCAATAATATCCTGATATCCTAATGAAGTAGACCCCACGGTTGCATTAACTGCACCAACCACCGGAAGATTGAAGTAACCTTTAGTCGGTGTCAAAGCCGGATTCAGCTGTTGACGATAATGCGTACCTTCCATAAAATAAGAAGTACGCAAGAACTGTGCATTTGCAGGAAGTGCACAAACTAACATAATGAAAAATACCCCAATGAGCTTAGTAGAGCTTAGTAGCTTGTTCGTTGCCATGATTTTAAACTTTTTAATTCTTATTATTGTTTGCAAATATATAGCATTTCAATAACAATTAAAAGCACGGAGCAACACTTTTTTAGCCTAAACAGAACAATTCAAGCACTAAACAGGCTAAAATCGTGCTTATACTGCAAAAAAATGTAGAAAATATAATTTAAGAAAGGAACAACGGGAATTAAAAGTCCAAAGAAAGTTGTTCACCTCCCAACAAATTGAACGTCATCCGATGATAAGGAGTTGTTCCATGTTCGGCAATGGCGGCACGGTGTTTTTTGGTAGGATACCCTTTATTACGGTTCCAGTCATAATAGGGATACTCTTCGTGGAGACGGTTCATATAATCATCACGATACGTTTTGGCCAGAATAGATGCAGCAGCTATCGAAAGGTATTTTCCGTCGCCTTTGATTACCGTGGTATGCGGGATACCGGGATATTTATTGAACCGGTTTCCGTCAATGAGCAGGTGTTCGGGACGGGTGGACAGTTGATCGACAGCACGATGCATGGCCAGGAAAGAAGCACGCAGGATATTTATCTCATCTATCTCTTCAGGTGAAACAATACCCACCGCCCATGCTATCGCTTCACGTTCTATTACCTCACGCAGGGCATAACGTTGTTTCTCCGTCAGTTGCTTGGAGTCATTCAGTAACTCATTCTTAAAATCTTTCGGAAGAATGACGGCAGCAGCATAGACAGAACCCGCCAAACAGCCGCGGCCTGCCTCATCGCACCCTGCTTCTATCAGATTCTCATTTAAATAAGGTAATAGCATCTTTATCGTTTTTATCTCTGCAAAGGTAAATGAAATAAAAAAGGAGACCTAGATTCCGGTCTCCTTTTTCTTATCTTTTTAACACAAAATCCTTAGAACAGACTCCAGGCAACCGTAAGTCCTGCCATTACAATGGCTACCATGCTCATAAGCTTTATCAATATATTCAAGCTCGGACCGGAGGTATCTTTAAACGGGTCGCCCACCGTATCGCCCACCACCGTTGCCTTATGAACCTCACTTCCTTTTCCTCCGAAATTGCCTTCTTCCACATATTTCTTTGCATTATCCCAGGCACCACCGGCATTTGCCATAAAGATAGCGAGCACGAAACCGCTGCTCAAACCACCGATCAACAAACCAAGCACACCGGGAACACCGAAGACAAGTCCCGTAAAGATCGGGGCAATGATAGCAATCAATGAAGGAAGCACCATTTCGCGCTGTGCCCCCTTCGTAGAGATTTCCACACAACGTTCGTAGTCCGGTTCGGCTTCTCCCGTCAGGATACCTTTTATTTCACGGAACTGGCGGCGCACTTCGTCCACCATGTGTCCTGCCGCACGTCCCACGGCATTCATGGTCAGCCCGCAGAACAGGAAAGCCATCATAGAGCCGAGGAACATCCCCGAAAGTACCTTCGGATTCATCAGGTTCACTTCATAATAGTTCATGAAGTCAATGAAAGTAGCATTTGCCACACTGATTGTATTTCCGTCCGAGAAAGTCAGATCCATATTGCCGAGACGAGTCAGTCCGATACGTATTTCTTCAATATAAGAAGCGAGCAAAGCCAATCCCGTCAAGGCAGCAGAACCAATCGCAAAACCTTTTCCGGTTGCGGCAGTCGTGTTTCCGAGAGAATCGAGCGCATCGGTACGTTTGCGGACTTCTTCACCCAAGCCGGACATTTCCGCGTTTCCGCCTGCGTTATCCGCAATCGGGCCGTAAGCGTCCGTTGCCAAAGTGATTCCCAGCGTAGAAAGCATACCGACGGCAGCAATGCCGATTCCGTACAACCCCATACCGATATTGGCAAAATCGCCGGCAGCAGCCAGTAGATAAGAAGCAATGATACCCACCACAACTGCAATAACGGGGATAGCCGTAGAAAGCATTCCCAGACCGATGCCGGAAATGATGACCGTAGCAGGTCCCGTCTTCCCGCTTTCACTCAACTTCTGAGTAGGACGATAGGATTGGGAAGTATAATATTCAGTAGAACGGCCTATCACAATGCCGACAAGCAGGCCGACGACCACCGCACAGGAGATCCAAACCCAGTTCTGCAACTGCAAAAGCCACAGGATAAAGAAAGTAGCAACGACGATAAGTACAGAACTGAGGTTTGTACCGAACGCCAGCGAACCAAGCAGATCTTTCATCTTCGCATTCTCTTTGGTACGGACGGCGAAGATACCTATAATAGAAAGGATAATCCCGACAGCCGCGATCAACATCGGAGCAATAACCGCTTTGAACTGCATAGCCGTGTCCGAAGAATGAATAAAGGCGGCAGCACCAAGCGCGGCAGTTGCCAGGATCGAACCGCAATAAGATTCGTACAAGTCGGCTCCCATGCCGGCCACGTCACCCACGTTGTCACCTACGTTATCGGCAATAGTGGCTGGGTTGCGCGGGTCGTCTTCGGGGATTCCGGCCTCTACCTTACCTACAAGGTCGGCCCCCACATCGGCAGCTTTCGTATAGATACCACCGCCGACACGGGCGAAGAGTGCCTGAGTGGAGGCCCCCATACCGAAAGTAAGCATGGTGGTAGTGATTACACAGAGTTTATGAGTCGGTGTCAGTGCGTCAGCAGGAATCACTTCGTTCAGCAACAAATACCAGAAAGAAATGTCGAGCAGGCCGAGACCGACTACGACAAGTCCCATTACCGCACCGCTCCGAAAGGCAATCCTCAATCCGGCATTCAGCGAACCGCGTGCCGCATTGGCTGTACGGGCTGATGCATAAGTTGCCGTTTTCATCCCCAGAAAACCGGAAAGGCCGGAAAAGAAACCACCCGTCAGGAAAGCGATAGGCACCCAAGCATTCTGAACGTGGAAACCGTAGGCCATGATTGAAAACAAAATGACCAGCCCCAGAAACACCCAGCCTACAATCTTGTATTGCTGTTTCAGGTAAGACATAGCGCCTTTGCGCACAGCAGCGGCAATTTTTATCATTTGGGGAGTACCTTCACTCTCCTTCATCATTTGCTTATGGAAGTAATAAGCAAAGCAGAGGGCTAACACGGAAGCGACCGGAACCAGCCAGAAAAGAATGCTATCCATAGGATTAATTTTTAAAGGGTTTACGGAGGCTAAAAGTATGAAAATCAAACGAAAAAAGCAAGTAAGTAAGATTATTTTTTGAACAGTAGATGTACTCACTTTAATTGCCATGTCATTCCTCTCTTTCCGGCAAGCAGCTTGTCGGAGGGTTTGTTAAGTGAGACTTTATGGGAAGAGAAGCCGGTATAGTTCGATTGGAATACCGGTATAGTTAGGTTGGAGCACCGCTTTAGTTAGTCTGCCACGGCCATGGAGAGTTCTTTCCACAGGCGTGACGAGATATTACCACGGGTGTGACGAATACTCTCCACGGCCGTGGCAAATTAACAATATCGGTATTCCGACAGAACAATACCTACCGGATAACAGATGTATAGCGGGTGTATAAGCTATGTTTAACGGTGACTTATTTACCGTAGAATTTAGTGTCAGCATCAAAATCTGGCCCGTACATCATAAATTATCATTATCTTTGAGCGTTTTTATGCCTGTAAACTAACTAATACCCAATAATTATTACTCAAAACAACATGAAGAAACTATTTCTACTACTAATGGCTTTGTTTACCTTGGCACAAGTGAAAGCCCAGGAAAAGAGTGTTATCCAAATCTCAACGGACAACACAGACCTAATCCTTCAAGTAGCCCCTAACGGCCGACTTTATCAGGCTTATCTGGGTGACAAACTACTAAATGAGCAAGATATCAAGCACTTTTCGCCTTATGTAAAAGGTGGCAGTGACGGCAGTGTTTCTACACGCGGCTGGGAAGTCTATCCGGGTTCCGGTGCCGAAGACTATTTCGAACCGGCTGTGGCTATCACTCACAGCGACGGAAATCCAAGTACGATTCTCCGCTATGTATCTTCCGAGCAGAAGGCCGTGACAGGGGGAACAGAGACTATTATCAACCTCAAAGACGACCAATATCCGGTAGAGGTAACTCTGCACTACATCGCTTATCCGAAAGAAAACGTCATCAAGACATGGAGCGAAATCAAGCACAACGAGAAGAAACCCGTCACCCTGTGGCGCTATGCTTCCACAATGCTTTATTTCTCCGACTCCAAGTATTTCCTAACCGAGTTCAGCAGCGACTGGGCCAAAGAAGCTCAAATGAGCAGCCAGCAGTTACAGTTCGGAAAGAAAGTAATCGACACCAAGTTGGGCAGCCGTGCCGCCATGCATACACATCCGTTCTTCGAACTGGGATTCGGACAATCGGCACAGGAAACACAAGGCCGCGTGATGCTGGGTACGATCGGCTGGACCGGTAACTTCCAGTTTACATTCGAAGTAGACAACGTTGGTAACCTGCGCGTAATCCCTGCCATCAACCCTTATGCATCTGATTATGAATTGAAAGCGAACGAAGTATTCACGACTCCCGAATTTATGTTCACTTTCAGCAATAACGGAACGGGCGAGGCCAGCCGCAACCTTCACGCCTGGGCTCGCAACTATCAGCTGAAAGACGGACAAGGTGACCGCCTCTCCCTACTGAACAACTGGGAAAACACTTACTTCAAATTCGACGAACAACTCCTTTCCGAACTAATGAAAGAGGCCAAACATCTTGGGGTAGATATGTTCCTGCTCGATGACGGCTGGTTTGGCAACAAGCATCCGCGCAACAGCGACAATGCCGGACTAGGCGATTGGGAAGCAATGAAATCCAAACTGCCCGGCGGTATCCCTGCTCTTGTGAAATCCGCTAAAGAAGCCGGAGTGAAGTTCGGCATCTGGATTGAGCCGGAAATGGTCAACCCGAAAAGCGAACTCTTTGAAAAGCACCCCGACTGGGCTATCACCCTGCCGAACCGCAAGACTTATTACTATCGTAACCAACTGGTTCTCGACCTCAGCAACCCGAAAGTGCAGGACTTTGTGTTCGGCGTAGTCGACAACATCCTGACTGAGAATCCGGAAGTTGCCTATTTCAAGTGGGACTGCAACTCACCGATCACCAACGTCTATTCTCCCTACCTGAAAAACAAACAGGGACAACTTTATATCGACCATGTACGCGGCATATACAATGTACTCAAACGTGTGAAAGAGAAATATCCCAATACACCGATGATGCTCTGCTCCGGTGGCGGCGCACGTTGCGACTACGAGGCCCTGAAATATTTCACAGAATTCTGGTGCAGTGACAATACCGACCCGATAGAACGTCTGTTTATCCAATGGGGATTCTCACAAATCTTCCCTTCCAAAGCGATGTCTGCACACGTGACTAGCTGGAACAAGAAGACAAGCGTGAAATTCCGTACCGATGTAGCCAGTATGTGTAAACTGGGCTTCGACCTCGGACTGAAAGAGTTGAATGCGGACGAACTGACTTACTGCCAGAATGCAGTTGCCAACTGGACACGTCTGAAGAAAGTGATTCTGGACGGCGACCAATACAGACTGGTCTCTCCTTATGACGGCAACCACATGTCCGTGATGTACACCACACCGGATAAGAACAAGGCTGTGCTTTATACTTATGACATTCATCCGCGCTATGCTGAGAAACTGCTTCCGGTGAAACTTCAGGGATTGGATCCGAGTAAGAGGTATAAGGTGAAAGAAATCAACCTGATGCCGAATAAGAAGTCGAATCTGGGCGCTAACGAGAAAACTTATTCCGGCGACTATCTGATGAAAATAGGTATCAACGCTTTCACTACCAATCAGGCTTTCAGCCGTGTGATTGAGCTGACTGCGGAATAAGAGACAACTTCCCATTTCGCAGGCAACCTGTCCTTCTCGAGAGGTTAATCAGGTTGCCTGCGAAAAATTTCTTTAAAAAAGTGAGGAGTAAAACCGACTTCTCCCATTATGGTAATGTCACTGCTTGATAAATAGGGCCAACAATATAAGCAGTAATATTAATTTTAATCCAAAGAACATTACCATGAAAAACTCCGGATATTGTTTAAGCCTCATCTGCCTCTTTATATCGTTGTGTCTATACGGATGTAAAGATAACGCGGAAGAAAGTATAACGGAAATCTTTGAAATCGCGACAGAGGATCTGATACAGAACTTCAGTAAAGATGCAGCAAACGTCAGCATCTCTATCACCACAAACTTAAACGTAGATAATTGGGAAGCGAAGGTTACTGATAAATGGCTCAGAGCCACACAATTCAAAAACAGTCTGAAAATATCAGTAGACGCCAATATCGGTTCGAACAGACGTACCGCCAACGTTAAAGTATCCTCTGCAACTAAACATTATACCATTACAGTCACCCAATATTCCGCCAGTGACATTGTAATCGAAGAAGATATACAGGTAAAACCCTACGCCGGTAAGGCGAGCGAAGAGGAAACGGACCCGGACCGGAGCATCGAGCATTCCTTTGATGATAAATTTATTGCCGACGGCGGAGTACCTTACCACAGTAAATGGGGACAATCGGCCGATTTCCCGGTTATCCTGGAATACTATTTCGAGGGTAATACGGATATTGATTATTTCATCTATCACACTAATTCAGGAAACGGCACATTCGGGAAATTTGACGTATATACGCAGACGAAAGAAAACACGGAATACGTGCATCAGGGAAGCTATGACTTCAATATGCGCAACTCTCCCTCCATTGCCTCACTCAAAACTCCGGTAAAAGCCACCAAAGTAAAGTTTGAGGTTCATAGCGGGAAAAACGGATATGTCAGTTGTGATGAAATGCAGTTCTTCAAAAAGAACAAGAAAAACACTCTCGAAGAACAGTTGCTGACTGTCTTTACAGATATTACCTGTTCCGAAATAAAACCTGATGTCACGCAAGAGCAGATAGAAGCATTACCCGAATTCTTCATACAAACGGCATCGGCATTAAAAGACGATAGTTATAATAAATGGGAAAAGGAATTCCGGATACGGGAATATTGTCCTTACAGCTCCGCCGACGAATGGGCGGATAAGCTGATGACGAGGAAATACGGAGATCTCGACAATCCTACAGGAATCTATGTGAACGAAGGAGATGAGGTAGTCGTACTGGTAGGAAACACTCACGGGCAAAGTATTTCAATCCAGAATATCGGGGAAGAAACAAGCAAAGGTTATGCACAAACTTCTGTCAACGGTGATATCTATCCCCTGAAGGAAGGAGTCAACAAACTGACAGCCAAGCAAACAGGTATGTTGTTTGTAATGTACAATACGAACATACAAAACCCCGATGCACAACCGATTAAAATCCATATCCCGTTAGGCGGAGGTAAAGTATGCGGATTTTTTTCCTTAAAAGAGCATCAGACCAATGAGAAATACAAGGAGTTAATAGACAAAGCCGACTATAAATATTTCTGTGTCATCGGCAACGCCATCATCCTCTATTTTCATCATAAGCAACTGAAAGCAGCAGTGCCGTATGATATCCTGTCGTCTATCGAACTTTGGGACAATATGATCCAATGGCAACAAGAATTGATGGGCATTGAAGACGTACACCCCAAACAAATGAATAATCATATTTTTGCCATATCTCCCGAAGGCGGATATATGTGGGCTTCGGAAGGCAGGATAGGATTTGTATATACCGTTCTGGGGGATATCCTGCGCAAATCTTATCTTATGGCCTCCAGAAATTCCTGGGGACCGGCACACGAGATCGGTCATGTACATCAAGGTGCCATTAACTGGGCCAGCACAACAGAGTCCTCCAACAATTTATTCTCCAATTACACGATTTATAAGTTCGGTCAGAACTGCTCCCGAGGGACAGAACTGGCTGTACCGGAATATGCGGCTAACGTCAAGAAAGCCACATTGGTATTCAGAAGATGTGTAGAAAATAAAGCCTGGTGCGACTTTGGAACCGACTATCAGGGAGAGGACCCGGAAATGCATGCACGCATGAACTGGCAATTATGGAATTACTATCATCGCTGCGGATATAATCCCCAATTCTTCCCTACTCTTTTCAAATTGATGCGCGAAAACCGTGTATCAACCCAAGACCCGGGAGAAAATCAAATGATGTATGCCAGAATGGCTTGCCGGGCTGCTAACGAGAACCTGACAGATTTCTTTGAAAGGTGGGGGTTCTTTGTCCCGATCTCTATGAAGGTCAACCAATACGCTACGTACAATTACATTGTCACGGACGCCATGATTAAGGAAACGAAAGAATTTATGAAGCAGTTTCCGGCTCCCAAACACGCTTTCTACTATCTGGAAGACAGAAAGAAAGGTGACCCCGGACTCGATACGACTCCACCGGATGTCGGTTACTTCACTCAATTTGCAGAGGACATGAAAATCACCAAGCAAATTACTTATACTATATCCGGACATCAGGTGAATGTTCAAAACGGAGAACAGGCAGTAGCTTTTGAAATAAAAGAGAATGATAACCTGAAATATTTCGGTACTTCTTTTCAGTTTGAAATTCCCAATACTATTTCACCGGATCGTGTCAAATTATACGCTGTACAAGCGGACGGCGTACGAATCGAAATGACTCGTAAATAAAATCAATGATTAGTATGGCCCTATTAATCAACAGTATATATTTATAATCAATAACAATCTAAAAAAAACACCATGAGAAAAGTCTTACTATTCGTGTGCCTGTTAATGGCAGGAATGACAGTCAACGTAAACGCTGCAAAACAAAAAGCCAAGCACGTCATCTTAATCGGTATGGACGGTTGGGGGGCTTACAGTGTCCCTAAAGCGGATATCCCGGCTATCAAAAGTCTGATGACCAACGGATGTTACACACTTCATAGCCGGAGCGTACTCCCTTCTTCGAGTGCCATCAACTGGGCTTCCATGTTTATGGGAGTGGGAACAGAGTTACATGGATACACCACCTGGGGCTCGAAAACTCCGGAGATCCCTTCACGTGAGGTCAACGAACGGGGGATCGCTCCTACCATTTTTTCTGTCTTGCGCGAACAGCGTCCTAAAGCCGAAATCGGTTGTTTGTATGAATGGCCCGGAATCAAATACCTGGTAGATACGTTAGCCATGAGTTACCAATATCAGACTCCGGGATACGCCAAAGCTCCCACTGCCTTATGTGAAGCAGCAGAGAAGTATATTATTGAAAAGAAACCGGAACTGCTGGCTATCTGCTTCGAAGAACCCGACCACACCGGACATACCAAAGGGCATGACACTCCGGCCTACTATCAGATGTTGAAAGAACTGGATGGATATGTGGAACGTATCCTGCAAGCTATTAAAAAAGCCGGTATATGGGATGACACCATTATTATTATGACGGCCGACCACGGTGGTATCAAAACCGGGCATGGCGGCAAGACACTGAGGGAAATGGAGATTCCATTTATTATTTCCGGCAAGAATGTCCGCAAAGGCATGGAAATCAAAGAAAGTATGATGCAATATGACACTGCGGCAATGATTGCCTATATACTAGGGCTAAAGCAGCCTCAATCTTGGATTGGACGTCCAGTAAAGACGGTTTTCAAATAAGATCATTACTATAATAGTTACTTATATTACAAAAAGAATATGGATACTGCAAATCACACAAGGCGGAGAAAGTCCGGCCATGTTTTCTTGCAGTATCCATATCACATAAATATCCGTTCAAACTAGTCTTCTTTTTATAGTAAACAGAAATCATCATTAGCTCTCCGATATAATTTAATTTATTTTTTATACTTTTGCCACATGTTGCTACAAAATACAACAGTTGTTAATCATTCTAGTACAATTATAACAAAGTACACAGAGTACACGTGTATGAAGGAGAGTAAAATGCATTATCAAACTAAAGAGGATGCGGAATTATGGGTTCTGCTAATCAAAGGAGACAAGCTGGCTTTAGAAATAATGTACCGGCGTTACTTTCCGCACCTGTTGAATTATGGACATACAATCTCCACAAACGAAGAATTAATAAAAGATTGTATTCAGGATCTCTTTGTCAACGTATTCAACAACTCTAAATTCCGCCCCATAGACCATGTCAAATCTTACTTATATACAGCCCTTAGAAACAATCTCGTATATAAGATGTCCTCGATGAAAGAGACGTACCAGTTAGAAAATGCAGAGTTTGAGATTCCATTGACAGATGATGAACTGGAAGGACTCTTTGCACACGACGATACTTATCTGGAAAGAAGCAAATTGCTAAAGGAGGCCTACCGGAAATTATCCGCCAATCAGCGTCATGCCGTTTATTTGTACTATATCAAAGAACTTACATGGGAGGAAGTTGCCGAAATACTAGGTATTACAGTGCACTCATCCATGAACCTGATAGGGAGAGCTATTGTCAAATTACGACGTTTATTTGAAAATAAATAATTTTTTTCCATAAAAGTGAGGAGTAAATTCGTTTTTCCCATTATAATAACAGAACAGTCGAATGATGAAAGAAGAAAAAGGAAATATTGAACAAATGAGCGAACGGTTGTTCCACTACCTTCGAAAGAGAGAAAGTTCCGCTTCCCAAGAAGCAGAAGACGAGGTATGGAGCAAAATCAGTGAGCAAATAGACAAGAAGAAGCATATTCCCGTCTATCGCTGGCTTATACCGGTGACAGCTGTTGCTGCTGCTTCTCTCCTGTTTGTATTCTGGCTGAATAATCAAGCTTATGATACGATTCATTCGGCAGATGTTCAAGAGTTTGTATCTGCTGCAAATACTCCGGAGAAACATATTGAGCTGATTACGGCTACCGGAACAAAGATAAAAGTAGATGAAAAAGCTACCGTGGCTTATGCACAAGACGGTTCTTTATTAATCGACGAGAAGAAAATCGCGACCCGACAGAGTACCGGGGAAGGAGAAGAAGAACATCCCATGAACCAGATTATTGTACCAATGGGGAAACATATCAAATTACAATTGTCTGATGGCTCTCAACTGGATATTAATTCCGGAACGAAGGTTGTTTATCCCCAAAAGTTCAAAAAGGAATACCGGGAAATATTCGTCGAAGGAGAAATATTCATAGATGTGACTCATAAGGAAAGTAACATCCCCTTTATAGTAAAGACATCACTCTTTACTGTAAATGTGCTGGGTACTGCCTTCAACGTAAAAGCTTATAAAGAAGATACTAAAGCCGAAGTCGTATTAGTACGGGGAAAGGTGGAGGTAAAAGACAAAAAGGAACAGAATTATACGCTGATGCCTAATGAGCTGATTGCTCTGAATGAAGGAACATATACTGACAAGAAAAAAGTCAATGCGCTCGATTATATCAGCTGGATTGACGGCATTCTGACATTGAATAATCAGGCACTAAGTATAGTATTAGAGCAGTTACACCGCTATTACGGAAAAGAAATTATTTATGATACAGGTATAGAAACAATGCCGATGCACGGGAAACTTGATTTGAATGAAGGGTTGCAGAAAGTATTGTCAACTATTGCCATAACGGCACCTGTTACCATAGAAGAAAAGAATAATATATATTATGTCCACATGAGAAAAGAAAACTAATTATTAATCTTAAAAACATCGAATATGCCTATGATATGAAAACACACGAAAAATCCGAATAATATTCGTAGTATTATTCGGATTAGCTAAAAACATTACCTATCAACATTAAGTAGCGTTCTTAAAATTACAAAATTATGGAAAACTGTAAATTTACTACAAGCAGGAGTGTTAAAAGATACAAATTCCTGTTTGTATTGGCAATTCTTTTATCATCTTTCTTATCTGTCTATGCAGAAGACGTCTCTAACTATGTAGAGGAAAAAACATTCACATTCAGTTTCGAGAATGTACCTCTAAAACAAGTACTGAGCCATATTGAGAAAAATAGCGAATTTATCTTCGTCTATTACGGAGAAACCATTAATCCCAACCGCAAGGTATCTATTAAAGTAACGAACCAACCAATTCGTCCGGTACTCGACAAACTATTTAAAGGTATGTCGGTAGAATATACAATAGACAACAGGCAGATTACACTCAAAAAAGTAGCTCAAAAGAAAGTTCAACCGCAAAGTTCTAAAAGAAAAACAATACAAGGATTTGTATTGGATAAGGACGAGCAACCGATCACCGGGGCAACTATTAAAATTAAAGACAGCACGACAGGTGCTCTGACGGACATTGAAGGTTTCTACAAACTTGAACTTGAGGAAGAAAATCCGGTCCTGATAGTCTCATTTATGGGATATATCACCCAAGAAGTGAAAGTCGGAAAGAAGAGTATACTCAACATCCAACTGGAAGAAGACACTAAGGCATTGGATGAGGTTGTAGTCACAGCCTTTGGTATCGGGCAGAAAAAGGAAAGTCTTGTCGGAGCTATCCAACAGATACGCCCGGAACAGCTAAGAGTGCCTTCCTCACGTTTATCTTCTTCTTTTGCGGGACGTTTATCAGGAGTTATCGCCGTACAACGAAGTGGCGAACCGGGAGCAGACGGCGCCAGTTTCTGGATTCGTGGTGCTTCTACATTCAGTGGCGCAACTGATCCTCTCATCATCCTGGACGGTGTGGAAATTGACGCAACCCAACTGAACAATCTCGATCCTGAAGTAATTGAAAGCTTCTCAATACTAAAAGATGCAACGGCAACAGCACTCTATGGAACAAGAGGAGCTAACGGAGTGATGGTAGTCACGACAAAGAATGGGGAAAATCTGAAAAAGCCGATCATTAACTTTAGAGTGGAAGGGGCTATATCACAGTTGACAAATGTTCCTAAAATGGTAGACGGTATCACTTATATGAGATTATACAATGAGGCACAGACACGTACTCCCGAGACTACCGATATCTATTCGGACGAAAAGATTAATGCTACAATAGACGGTGTCAATCCTTATATGTATCCCAACATCGACTGGTACAACGAGATGTTCAAGAAAAACACTTTTGCCGAACGGTTCAACTTTAATATCCGTGGCGGAAGCAGCCGGGTAGATTATTTTATGAGTGCAAGTGTCAAGCACAGCGACGGTAATCTTAAATCACTCAGTAAAGACTTCTACTCCTTCAACAACAATATCAATGTCTACAACTATGATTTTGTCAATAATCTGAATATCAAGGCAACCAATACAACTAAAATATCGCTAGGACTAAATGTGTCGGTACGAGACTGGAGCGGGCCTTATAGTAGTGCCGGAAGCGTATTCTCAAGTGCACTCAATGCAAATCCGGTAGACTTTCCGATCCGTTTCCCCGGCCAGGAAGATGACACTCACATCCGTTGGGGAGGAAGATCTAGTGCTCCGAACGGAAGTTATGTCAATCCTGTCGCCGATTTTGTATCCGGTTACAGTTCCACGTACTCTACAAGTGTAACAGCCAACCTGCGTTTTAATCAGGACTTGAAGATGATTATGAAAGGACTGAAACTGAATGCTATTGTTTCATATTACAACTATTCATATTCTAAAGTGTATCGTTATTGCAACGTCAACCAATATGAGACTTCCATGTATAATCCACAAGAAGATACATACGACTTAAACATCATCGGCAACGAACAAAGTACCGAGCTTAAAACCGGAGGTTCCAATAGCGGTAACCGTAGATTATATCTACAAGCCAGCCTGGATTATAACAGAACATTCAATGACGTGCACAAAGTCAATGTCATGTTCCTATATAATCAAGAACAGAATGACGTTAACAACCCTTCGGACTTGCTGACATCCTTACCTAGAAGGAAACAAGGTATAGCAGGACGTTTATCTTACGGATTTGCCGGCAGATACTTAGCCGAGTTCAACTTTGGCTACAATGGTTCTGAAAACTTCCCGAAGAATAAAAAGTTCGGTTTCTTCCCTTCAGTAGCAATCGGATACAATCTGTCTGAAGAGAAATTCTGGGAACCGCTCAGAAACATCATCCCGCAATTTAAAATAAGAGCATCGTGGGGGCTTGTCGGTAATGACCAGACAGGAGCCGGACGTTTTACGTTCCTTGAGAACCTTACTAACTCCGGAGCCGGATTCACAACCGGGACCGGTAACCAGACACACACCAACTCCGGTCCTGTATGGAAAAGATATGCCAATCCGAACCTGACATGGGAGGTTGGTGAGAAATGGAATGCCGGTATTGATGTGAGAATATTGAAAGGATTCAGTTTCTCTGCCGACATTTTCAAAGAAGTGAGAAAGGAAATCTTTATGGATCGTGGAACAATTCCGACACTCATGGGACTTGGTAATGTTACAGTTCAAGGAAATCTCGGAAAGATGCGTAACTGGGGAATAGATACCAGTGTAGACTACAACAACCAGATTAACAAAGACTTGTTTGTCTCTTTCAAGGGAACGTTCACCTTTGCTCATAATAAAATACTTGAAATGGATGAGCCGGAATTCAGTTTATATCCTAACCGTCTGAAAGTCGGCCATTCACTCAATACAATCTTCGGATATGTAGCGGACGGATTATTTACCGACGAAAATATGATTAACAATAGTTTGCCGCAACAATTTGCCAATCTGCCGCTAATGCCCGGTGATATTAAGTACAAAGATATTCCGAATGCATTAGGAGGTACGGACAATGCAATCAATGAATATGACAAAGTTGCCTTAGGTTATCCCAGTGTACCGGAAATTGTATATGGTTTCGGCCCTTCCATTAAATACAAGAATCTGGACTTCTCTTTATTCTTTCAGGGAACCGGACGCGTATCATTAATGATGAGCGGATTCCATCCTTTCACCAACGATAACAATACCGCCAAAAGAGGCATATTAGATTACGTAGCAGATGGATGCTGGACAACAGATAATCCTAATCCCAATGCGTCATACCCCAGACTCACGACGGCATATAACACAAATAATAACCAGAATTCAACATTCTGGCTGAGAAACGCCGCTTTTTTAAAGCTCAAGAATGCGGAAATAGGATATAATTTCAAGAATATGAGAATTTATGTCAGCGGCAACAACCTGCTAACATTCTCTAAATTCAAATTATGGGATCCAGAAATGGGAGGTGGCTCCGGTATGTCCTATCCTACTCAAAGAACATTTAATGTTGGTTTTCAGATGACTATTAACTGATAAATATATAATAAAATATGAAACTGAGATATATTTACATCATTGTATTATGCATCTTAACAAGCGGATGCAATTATCTGGATATAATGCCGGATGAACGTGCCAAACTGGAAGACTCTTACAACACTCCGTCCAAAACCGAAGGGTTTCTCTATTCGTGTTATACTTATATGCCGATGAACCGCAGTTCTCAAGATTCACAGCCATACCAAAGCTGGTACCCGACAGCATTACTGACCGGAGGAGAAGTAACTACTTATTATAAAGCTAACGAACCGGAACAGTTGTTCACAATGGGACTTTATAACCCGACTAACAATTCAATCGTTTCCGACCGTTGGTGGCCGACATGGAAAGGAGTCCGTCAATGCTATGAATTTCTGGATATTCTGGATAAAGCCCAAGTTTATACTGAAGCCGATCGGGAGATATATAGAGCAGAAGCTAAGTTTCTAATTGCTTATTATCATTTCTGTTCTTTGCAGGCATTCGGTCCCACTCTCATCATCAGGAAGAAATATGATTTGGACACCAAATTATCCGAATTACCGGCACGAAGTTCTTACGATGAAGTAGTAGCTTTTATTGATCAAATGCTTGATGAAGCAATGCCGGGGCTGGTTGAAGCTCATAATCCGATGTATTTCGGACGGGCAACCAAACATGTAGCACGCGCTCTCCGCTCCCGTGTACACTTATACGCCGCCTCACCTTTATTCAACGGAAACAGTGAGTTTTACAGTAACTTCGTTGACGAAAATGGGAAACATCTAATTTCACAGACATACGACGTCAAGAAATGGGAGAAGTGTGCGGAAGTGACATTGGATGCTATTCAGAATGCGGAAAAAGCAGGCTACAAACTATACGGAGATGTTGAAGCCGGAGCTCCAACCCAAGAAAAACCGGGATTCACAGACCAGACCGAAAGCGGAAAAGCTCAGCGCAGAGTCAGATATTGTACGATTGACAACCAGAACCTATGTGAAATCATCTGGGGAGATAACCGAAGCGAATCAACATACGGTGTACAAATTCGTTCGTCAGTCAGACAGACAAAACAGATCCCGTACACGCAGACTAACTCTACTGCACCTACCTTGCAGATGGTCGAACTCTTTTATACAGAGCATGGATTACCTATCGATAAAGACAAGACCTATGACTATCCTAACCGTTATCAAATAGCTTATCTACCTGCAAACTTTGACGGGAATAATTATGAAGACAGACCGAATGACCGCTCTATCAAACTACATTTTAACCGTGAACCACGTTTCTATTCATGGATAGGATTCCATAACGGTAACTACGAAATAGCACGATATAATGCAGAAGCACTTCCTTTGAACAAATCTTATGTACCCGGCGGATTAAGAATGTTGTTCAATGGAGCACATGGTTTCAAAAAAGATATGACGGTGCACTATTCGGTAACAGGATATCTTAACAAGAAATTCACACATCCCGGATTTACTAATGCCATTATCAAATATCCATTCCCCACATTCCGGCTGGCGGAACTGTACTTGAATTATGCCGAAGCCTTGATCGAGATTGGGGGAAGCAATAATCTCAAGATCGCTAAAGAATATATGGATAAAGTAAGGAAACGCGCAGGCATCCCGGGAGTAGATGAGTCTATTCAGAAATATGCAAATGATGAATGGAAAGGAAAAGAAAATGAACAGGAAACTTTACGCCAATTTGTCCGCCAGGAACGACAAATAGAATTCTATCTGGAAGGACAACGTTTTTGGGATTTGAGACGTTGGAAAATAGCGGAAAAACTGGATGAACCTTTCTTGTGCTGGAATATTGAAGGAGCCAGTGTAGAGGAATTCTTTAAAGCTCCACAACCCAACATGACATTAACGAATCATTTCTATAAATCACAATATCTGTTGCCAATCAGTGCCAGTGAACTGGAAAAGACTCCGCAAATCATTCAAAATCCATTCTATTAATATTCACCATGAAGAACAATCAACTTATGATTGGACTTGCTCTATTAGCTCCACTCTCTTCCTTTGCGGAAGAGAATGGAGCTAATAAGAAAAAGCCCAATATTATCTATATTCTTGCAGATGATCTGGGTATATCGGAATTAGGTTGTTATGGCCAGCAGTTAATTGAAACTCCTAATATCGACCGGTTATCACAAGAAGGAATGACATTCAGCAACCATTACTCCGGGACAGCAGTGTCAGCTCCATCGCGCTGTGTCCTCTTTACCGGATTACATACCGGGCACGCCTATATACGGGGGAATGACGAAATGGCTTCACGTGGAAATGTTTGGAATCATAAAGCTGTATTAGCTGATTCGACCCTGGAAGGCCAACGCCCCGTTCCGGCAGAAACGGTAATGATTCCGGCAGTCATGAAGCAAGCCGGCTACACAACGGCCTGTATCGGAAAATGGGGATTGGGGTATCCCGGTTCTGCCAGTACCCCAAACAAAATGGGATTTGACTTTTTCTACGGATATAATTGCCAAAGAGAAGCTCATACCTACTACCCTCCATTTTTATATAGAAACGAACATCGGGAATATCTGAATAATCCATTGGTAGTCCCCCACACCAAACTGGATAAAGGTGCAGACCCATACGAAGAAAAAAGCTATGCGAAATATACTCTCAATGAGTATGCACCGGACCTGATGTACAAAGAAATACTCAACTTTATCGACCTTACTAAAGATAACCCTTTCGTCTTATTCTGGACGACGCCCCTTCCCCATGTTCCCTTACAAGCACCGGAAAAATGGGTAAAGCATTATGTGAACAAGTTTGGAGATGAAAAACCATACACAGGCAATAAAGATTATTTTCCCTGCCGTTATCCTCGCGCAACCTATGCTGCCATGATCAGCTACTGGGATGAACAGATCGGGGGACTTATTAATAAACTTAAAGAACTGGAAATCTATGACAATACCATCATCATTTTTACCAGTGACAACGGGCCGACTTTCAATGGCGGAAGCGATTCTTTCTTTTTCGATAGTGCTAAACCATTCAAAAGTGAATGGGGCTGGGGCAAAGCATCGCTCCGCGAAGGAGGCATTCGTGTTCCGATGATTGCCAGTTGGCCTAAAAAGATAAAAGCCGGTAGTAAAAGTGATCTCATCTGTGCCTTTTGGGACATTATGCCTACTTTCTGTGAGATTGCAAAAGTAGAATGCCCGACTACGGACGGAATCAGCTTTTTGCCGGAATTACTAGGCAAAAAACAGAATAAACATGATTTCTTATATTGGGAATTTCCCGATAGCGGAGGCCAAAAAGCTGTCCGAATGGGCAAATGGAAGGGTATTGTATTGAATATTTTTAAAGGAAACAGGAAAATTCAATTATATGATCTGGATTCTGATCCCAGAGAACAGACAGATGTTGCCAGATACCACCCGGAAATCGTGAAAAGAATGGAGGATATTATGAAGCAGGAGCATATCGAACCGGAACTAGCTTCATTCAAAATGCCTCATTAGAGCCTTAAATAAATCATTATTCATTCTGCTTATTCGGAATGAATAATGATTTATAGTTTCAATGCCACCTATCTCAGTCATCCTCAATCTTTACGGCTGTACCGTTAGCAGTCACCATTAGCATACTGCCACTACCTCCTACTGTCTCGTAATCCAAATCAACACCTATCACGGCATTTGCTCCTAACTGAGCAGCTTGTGCCTGCATTTCCTGCAAAGCGGTATCTTTAGCTTTGCGCAATACTTCTTCGTACGCTCCGGAACGCCCTCCTACAATATCGCGGATACTTGCAAACAAGTCACGAAACACATTGGCACCTATGATTGTTTCTCCGGAAACGATTCCATAATATTTCACTATTCGTTTTCCCTCAATAATGGGAGTTGTTGTTATTAACATTGTCTTTTCTCTTTAAGTTATTTGCAATTCTATATATTAGACGTAAGCCGTCCTAAAAAAGTTGCAGCTATACCGTAATTTATTTACGATATAGCTGCCATTAATGTTAAAGAGAGAGAATTTATAATATAAGCATGGTCTCACGACCCTCCAGATATTCCATGAATATTTGTTTCTTTACTCATTAGACGCAAGAAAACTCAAATCACTGCACTTTGGGTATTCTTTTTTTAGTTAAAGAATAAAAAAATCGCTATTCCACAGAAATAGCGATTCATATCTTTAAAACATCTTGCTGACACGTTCAATCCCGGCCACCAATATATCAATTTCCGATTTCGTATTGTACATGGCAAACGAAGCCCGCACTGTCCCCTCTATGCCAAGGCGTTGCATCAAAGGTTGGGCACAATGATGTCCTGTACGGACGGCAATACCTAAGCGGTCGAGTAAAGTTCCGAGATCGAAATGATGAATGTCACCGACAAGGAAGGATATCACCGCTCCACGGTCAGCAGCTTCACCGAATATACGCATAGTAGGAATTTCTTTCAGACGTTGCAGAGCATAAGTTGTCAGTTCATGCTCATGGGCGGCTATTTGCTCCAGACCGATACCATTCACATAATCGAGTGCTTTCGCCAGTCCGGTAGTTCCGATATAGTCAGGTGTACCGGCTTCAAACTTGAAAGGAAGTTCATTGAAAGTCGTTTTTTCAAAAGAGACATGCTGAATCATCTCTCCTCCTCCCTGGTAAGGCGGAAGGCGGTCCAGCCATTCTTCCTTTCCATAAAGTACACCGACACCTGTCGGACCATATATTTTATGAGCGGAGAACACGAGAAAATCGGCATCCAAATCCTGTACGTCCACTTTCATGTGAGGGATAGACTGAGCTGCATCAATCAGACAGGGTACACCGTGGGCATGTGCTGTTGCAATCATTTCCTTCACCGGATTCACCGTACCCAATACGTTCGACACATGCACCACACTGACAATCTTCGTGCGTTCGGAGAATAATTTTTCGTATTCGTCCAACAACAGTTCGCCTTTGTCGTTCATCGGAATCACTTTGATTGCAATACCTTTACGAGCAGCCAGAAGTTGCCAGGGGACAATATTACTATGATGTTCCATTACAGAAAGGATCACCTCATCCCCTTCTTGCATAAACTCGTCACCAAAACTGGAAACAAGCAAGTTTATGCTTTCCGTTGTTCCCCGTGTGAACACCACTTCACTCGTGCTGCGGGCATTGATAAACTGACGTACCGATTCACGAGATGCCTCGTGCAGTTCCGTAGCCTGCTGTGAAAGATAATGCACTCCGCGATGCACATTTGCATTGACGGAATAATACTCATCTACCAATGCATCAACCACCAGGCGAGGTTTCTGAGTCGTCGCACCGTTATCGAAATAAACCAATGGCTTACCGTAAACCGTACGGCTCAATATCGGGAAATCCTCACGTATCTTTTGAATATCCATGTTTATTCGCTATTACTCATTTACAAATCGCACAACCCTGACATCTGTTCAACTCACCACGGAAACGTTTCTCAACCAACAGATGCAAGCGATCTTTCAGCGCATCCAGACGAATGGTATCAATCACTTCGTTGACAAACGCAAACATCAGAAGCAGACGAGCTTCTTTCTCGTTGATTCCACGGGAACGCATATAAAACAATGCATTCTCATCAAGCTGTCCCACCGTTGCTCCATGCGAACATTTCACATCGTCAGCATAAATCTCCAACTGCGGCTGCGTGTACATTCTAGCATCACGTGTAGCGCAAAGATTACGGTTTGTCTGTTGAGAATTTGTATGTTGGGCGTCAGGACGTACCAGCACTAATCCGGCAAATGCACCTATCGACTGATCATCGAGTACATATTTGAATAATTCATTACTTGTACAATTCGGAACCGCGTGATCAATACTTGTATTATTATCTATATGCTGGTTCTTATCAGCAATCGCCATTCCGCAAAGATTAATTTCAGCACCTTCTCCTGCCAGCAATACCTCCGTAGTATTACGGGTAGTGCCATTATGCAAAGTCATACCATTCAGCAAAACGTTACTGTTTGCTTCCTGCTTTACATATAAATTACTAATACGGACAGTACTTGTATGTGTTTCTTCCAACTCATACAAATCAAACACCGTATTCTCTCCTGCAAAGACTTCTATTACCTGTGTTGCAAGGAAGTTCACATTATCCATAGCATGATCACAAATCAGCAGACGGGCTTGTGCACCATCTTCCAGAATAATCAACACACGGCGGTTCACCATGAAATTGACATCTGCACGAAGAATATTCACCAACTGGATAGGTTTTTCCACTACTACATTCTTCGGCACATAGAAAATTACGCCATCTTGCGCAAAAGTCGTATTAAAGGCGGTCACACCATCTTTTGAAGTATCCGCCAGTTTGCCGTAATACTTCTTCACCAATTCGGGATGTTGCCTGGCCACCTCTTTCAAGCTGCCAAATATCACGCCTTCCGGCAAATGACTTTTGGGAAGGGCCTTGTCATAGAAAGCGTCATTCACCACAAAATACAGGGCAGTGCTCATATTCGGCACATCGCACTTGAACACTTCATACGGATTGACCGGAATAGCCAGGCGATTCAGGTTCAAGCCAAAGTCCGGTTCAAAATACTTGCTTACATCCGTATATTTGTACTTCTCCATTTTGCGGGTCGGGAATCCGACTCGCTCAAAATCGGCAAAGGCAGCAGCACGAGGCGCATTCAGCACTTCAGCGCTATGTTTGCAGATCATAGCTTCCGTCTGCGAGAAGAGTTCTATATATTGTTGTTCCGCATTCATCGTCATTCTCCTACTTCTTTCTTTATCCAATCATATCCTTTTTCTTCCAGTTCAAGAGCAAGTTCCGGTCCGGCAGTTTTCACGATACGACCTTTATAAAGAACATGCACGATATCCGGTTTGATATAATCAAGCAGACGTTGATAGTGAGTGATAACAATTGTGCTTGTTTCGGGAGTTTTCAATTTGTTCACTCCTTCCGCAACGATACGAAGAGCATCGATATCCAGACCGGAGTCCGTCTCGTCAAGAATGCTTAAACGTGGTTCCAACATCGCCATTTGGAAAATCTCGTTCCGTTTCTTTTCACCACCGGAAAAACCTTCGTTTACCGAACGGTTAGCCAATTTGTTATCCAATTCAACCACCGCACGTTTCTCACGCATCAGTTTCAGGAACTCGCTGGCAGTCAGCGCAGGCAGACCTTTGTATTTGCGTTGTTCGTTTACGGCAGCACGCATAAAGTTTACCATACTCACTCCCGGAATCTCCACCGGATACTGGAAACTAAGGAAAATACCTTCATGGCTACGATCTTCCGGACTCAACTCCAACAGATTCTTTCCATAAAAAGTGATTGAACCTTTCGTTACCTCAAAAGCCGGATTCCCCACCAGTACCGACGACAAAGTACTCTTACCGGAACCATTCGGTCCCATAATTGCATGTACTTCGCCCGGTTTCACCGTCAGGTTAATGCCTTTCAATATCTCTTTGCCATTAATGCTGGCATGCAGGTCTTTTATTTCTAACATAATCACTTTTATTTTTTATCCTACACTTCCTTCCAAGGAGATAGTAAGCAACTTCTGTGCTTCTACCGCAAATTCCATTGGAAGTTTATTCAATACTTCTTTCGCATATCCGTTCACAATCAGTCCGATAGCGTCCTCTGTCGGAATACCGCGCTGGTTGCAATAGAAAATCTGGTCTTCACTGATCTTGCTTGTCGTAGCCTCATGTTCCACTACCGCTGTCTCATTATGAATATCCATATATGGGAAAGTATGTGCACCGCACTTATCTCCCAACAACAAAGAGTCACACTGGCTGTAATTACGAGCGTTATCCGCTTTCTCCGCTACACGGACCAGTCCGCGATACGAATTCTCGCTGTGACCGGCAGAAATACCTTTGCTGACAATTGTACTACGGGTATTCTTACCGAGATGAATCATCTTCGTACCTGTATCCGCCTGCTGGTAGTTATTAGTCACAGCCACAGAATAAAATTCTGCTGTCGAATTATCACCTGTCAGGATACAGGAAGGATATTTCCAGGTAATCGCCGAACCGGTTTCCACTTGTGTCCAGGAAAGTTTGCTATCCACTCCTTTGCAGTTACCTCGCTTCGTCACAAAATTGTATACACCGCCTTTACCTTCGGCATCTCCCGGATACCAATTCTGAACCGTACTGTATTTCACTTCTGCACGGTCATGCACGATAATCTCTACAATAGCAGCGTGCAGTTGATTCTCATCCCGCATCGGAGCCGTACATCCTTCCAGATAAGATACATACGAATCATCATCCGCCACAATCAGCGTACGTTCAAATTGTCCCGTGTTACGGGCATTGATACGGAAATAAGTAGAAAGCTCCATAGGACAACGCACCCCCTTCGGAATATACACAAAAGAACCGTCGGAGAATACAGCTGAGTTCAATGCGGCAAAGAAATTATCACGGTAACCGACTACCGAACCAAGGTACTTCTTCACCAAGTCCGGATGTTCACGCACCGCTTCGCTGAACGAACAGAAAATAATTCCTTTTTCCATTAATGTTTCCTTGAAGGTAGTCTTTACTGAAACCGAGTCCATTACGGCATCAACCGCCATTCCACTCAAGGCCATTTGTTCTTCCAAAGGAATTCCCAACTTATTGAAGGTCTTTATTAGTTCAGGATCAACCTCATCCATGCTCTTCGGCCCTTCCTTTTTCTTAGTAGGATCAGCATAGTAAGAAATAGCCTGATAATCAATCTCCGGAATACGGAGATGTGCCCATGTGGGCATTTCCAGCGTCAGCCAGTGGCGGTACGCTTTCAATCGGAACTCCAGCAACCACTCCGGTTCGTCCTTTTTCGATGAAATCAAACGAATCACATCCTCATTAAGTCCACGCTCAATGATGTCTGTATGCACCTCCGTGGTGAAGCCATATTTGTACTTCTCCTGCGTTAGTTCCTTTACATATTTATTGGGTTCTTCTTGTTGCATCTTTATTCTCTAATATATATTGTTGCGTCATACTCTTAGCAGCAGGGAAAAAGATTCCCGCAAACGTTTCTATCGGATAATATAACAAAGATTCGCTCTTTTTTGTTGCACTAATTAACTTATTATCGCCATCCATAAACTCTATCAGACAAATCACCAGACTTGTTAACAATAGAAATTTAAGTGCTCCCAGCACACAACCGAGCCAACGGTTCAACCAATCCAGCGAAACCGCTTTCATTGCCTTTGTCAGCAACGAAGCCACCAATAAGAATATCAGTGGAACGGCTATCCAGATGATAATAAAAGCCAATACCTGTGCAACAGTCATCGAATCAGTCACCGTTGGACAAAGCTTTTCCGCTAAAGTGGTATACAAAGCCTTCGCCGCCAGCAAACCGACTATTAATCCCAGTATAGAAGCCAACTGACGAATAAAGCCTTTCATAAAGCCTACTATTGCGCCTGCACCTATTATAATAAGGATAATAATATCAATCGTTGCCATATTTCTCTATAAAAAGAAAAAAGAGGCACGGAGTTATAATTCACTCTGTGCCTCCGTTTATTCTTAATTCAGTACAAATTATAATGTCTGTTTCACTTCTATTTCTTCGAATGCCTCGATCATATCGCCTACCTTCATGTCGTTGCAGTTCACTAAGCTGATACCACACTCAAAGTTTGTACCTACTTCCTTCACATCGTCCTTGAAGCGTTTCAGCGCATTGATATTCCCGGTAAAGATTACGATACCGTCGCGAATCAAACGAGCCTTGTCGCTTCGTTTCACCTTTCCGGTTTTCACCATTGCACCGGCTACCAAACCTACTTTCGTGATATTGAACACCTCGCGGATTTCGATAGTAGCAGTCACCTGCTCCTTCACTTCCGGCGCCAACATACCTTCCATAGCAGACTTCACCTCTTCAATTGCATCGTAGATGACAGAGTACTTACGGATATCGACACCTTCCTGTTCAGCCATCTTAGCGGCAGCACCTGAAGGACGTACCTGGAATCCCACGATAATCGCATCCGAAGCAGCGGCCAGAGAAACATCCGATTCGGAAATTGCTCCCACACCCTTATGGATGACATTTACCTGAATTTGTTCCGTAGACAACTTGATCAACGAGTCGCTCAATGCTTCCACAGAACCATCCACGTCACCCTTAACGATAATATTCAATTCCTGGAAGTTACCCAAAGCGATACGACGACCCAATTCATCCAAAGTAAGAATCTTCTGCGTACGCAAGCCTTGTTCACGAGCCAACTGTTCACGTTTGTTGGTGATTTCACGAGCTTCCTGGTCGCTTTCTACCACATGGAAAGTGTCACCGGCAGCAGGAGCACCGTTCAATCCCAGAATCAATGCCGGTTCAGCAGGACCCGCTTCTTTGATACGTTGATTACGTTCATTGAACATAGCCTTCACACGACCATAGCTAGTTCCGGCCAATACGATATCTCCGACTTTCAAAGTACCGTTAGATACCAATACCGTAGCTACATAACCACGTCCCTTGTCAAGTGAAGACTCGATAATAGATCCCGTAGCGTTACGGTTCGGGTTTGCCTTCAAGTCGAGCATTTCGGCTTCCAGCAATACCTTTTCCAACAAATCTTCCACTCCCATACCTTTCTTGGCAGAGATATCTTGTGACTGATACTTACCACCCCATTCTTCAACAAGGTAATTCATAGCAGCCAATTCTTCTTTAATCTTATCCGGATTTGCAGTCGGTTTATCCACCTTATTGATAGCAAACACAATAGGTACACCCGCCGCCATTGCATGGTTGATGGCCTCCTTTGTCTGCGGCATCACGTTATCATCCGCCGCTACAATAATAATCGCAATATCCGTTACTTTCGCACCACGGGCACGCATAGCGGTAAACGCCTCATGTCCCGGAGTATCAAGGAATGTAATACGGCGACCGTCTTCCAACTTCACATTGTATGCACCGATATGTTGTGTGATACCTCCGGCTTCACCGGCAATCACATTCGCCTTACGGATATAGTCAAGCAATGAAGTCTTACCATGGTCAACATGTCCCATTACAGTAACAATCGGAGCACGCGGCTGCAAATCTTCCGGAGCATCTTCTTCTTCCACGATAGCCTGTGCCACTTCCGCACTTACATATTCGGTCTTGAAACCAAATTCTTCGGCCACCAGATTGATTGTTTCCGCATCCAGACGCTGGTTGATAGAAACCATAATGCCAATACTCATACAAGTAGCAATAACCTGGTTGACAGAAACGTCCATCATTGTAGCTAATTCATTAGCTGTAACAAATTCGGTCAGCTTCAATACTTTGCTGTCTGCCATTTCCTGATCTTCCAGTTCCTGCATACGGTTGGAAGCCATTTCACGTTTCTCCTTACGGTATTTGGAAGTCTTGTTCTTACCTTTAGTGGTCAGACGAGCCAAGGTTTCTTTTACCTGTTTTGCTACATCTTCTTCACTTACCTCCTGTTTGATAACCGGCTTTTTGAAACGATCCTTGTTATTGTTTCTTCTATTATTGTTGTTATTGTTACCTTGGTTATTACCACCATTATTATTACCGCCTTTGCCTTGCACATTCGGTCTCGGAGCTGCAAAGTTGGAAGTTGCAACGTTATTCACATCCACCTTCTCTTTGCTGATACGATTCCGTTTTTTCTTGTTACCGGCTGCATCCGCGTTATCTTTCGGTCCGCTCTTAGCCTGTTTGGCATCATCTTTACGGATTTCCTTGATAATCGCTTCCTTCATCAGTTTCTTCTGATCCTGGCGGATTTTCTCTTTTTCTTCACGTTCACGACGTTTCTCTTCCTTCGATTTCTTCTTAGGGCGAGTTGACTGATTCAATGCTGCAAGGTCAATCTGACCGATTACATTAATCTTTGCTCCCAGTTCCGGCTGACGGATCTTGAAAACCTCGTCTTCCTTAGGAGCGTCTTTTTCTTCCGAAACGACTTCTGTCGATGCTACTGCTTCCACAGGCTTTTCTTCTTTTTTATGTTCTTCTGCCTTCACAGGTGCTTCTACCTTCTTCGGCTCTTCCTTAATCACTTCTTCCACTACCACTTTTTCAACTTCTGCCGGTTTCGGTTCTGCTACAGGTTCCGGTTGTTTCACCACCACAGGTTCGGCCGGAGTTGGAGCAGGTGCCACCACCTCTTCCTTTTTTACTTCAGGCTCTTTCTTTTCGGGTTCTTTCTTCACTTCCGGTTCAACGACAGGGCGTTCCGCTACTATCGGACGTTCCACCACAGGACGTTCTACCACAGTTTCCTTTTTCTGTTCCGGTTCCTTTTCTACTTTATCAGTTTTACGACCGTTTAATTTATCCAAATCAATTTTACCGACAGGTTTAAACTTCGGACGTGCATCCTCAGGTACGACTGTCTTGATCACATCTTCCGACTTCGGTTTTTCCTGTTGCTTTTCGAAGCCTTCAATCGAAACCGATGCCTTATTACGATCCTTATTCTGACGTTCCTGAATGAAACGCTCCGATTCAAGTCTAAGGTTCTTATCCGTACTAAACTCTTTTACGAGTATAGCGTACTGCTCCTCGCTAATTTTTGTATTAGGATTAGCCTCAACGGTATACCCTTTCTTTTGCAGGAACTCAACTACCGTCGCGATTCCTACATTCAAATCTCTTGTAACTTTGTTTAACCTTATCGTCATATTTTAAATTTAATGAATAAATGGAGCGAAGAAAATCTCAATCGTAATTGCCTATTACTCTTGTCCTTGTTCCGGTTCTTCTTCCGATTCTTCTTCTTCAAACTCCGATTTCAAAATGCGTATTACCTCGTCCACTGTCTCTTCTTCCAGGTCCGTCTTTTCAATCAACATCTCACGAGGAGCATTCAACACAGCTTTTGCCGTATCAATACCGATAGCCTTGATTGCATCAATCACCCAACCATCGATTTCGTCTCTGAACTCGTCAAGATAGATATCTTCATCAGCTACATTCTCATCCAACTCACGGAACACGTCGATAGTGTACTCAGTTAACATACTGGCCAGTTTGATATTCAAACCGCCTTTACCGATAGCCAGCGATACTTCTTCCGGTTTGAGGAACACCTCTGCTTTCTTCTCCTCCTCGTTCAAACGAATAGAAGAAATTTTCGCCGGGCTTAAAGCACGCTGTATAAACAATGAAATATTCGATGTATAGTTAATTACGTCGATATTCTCATTGCGAAGTTCACGAACGATGCCATGAATACGACTCCCCTTTACACCTACACAGGCTCCTACGGGATCGATTCTGTCATCATAAGATTCTACCGCAATCTTGGCACGTTCGCCGGGGATGCGGGCAATCTTCTTGATAGTTATCAGACCATCATTTATTTCAGGTACTTCCATCTCAAACAGACGTTGCAAGAAAACGGGAGAAGTACGTGACAAGATAATCTTAGGATTATTATTCTTGTTGTCTACGCGGGCAACCACTGCGCGTGCCGTTTCACCTTTACGATAAAAATCGCTCGGGATTTGTTCGGTCTTGGGCAGCAGCAGTTCGTTTCCTTCATCGTCGAGAAGCAACATTTCCTTTTTCCAGATCTGATACACTTCTGCATTGATAATTGTACCTACCTTATCTATATATTTATTATAAATACTGTCTTTTTCCAGTTCCAGAATCTTGGAAGCCAATGTCTGGCGGAGGTTCAGGATAGCACGACGACCGAATTTCGCAAAGATAACTTCATCAGTCACCTCTTCGCCTTCTTCGTATGAAGCGTCAATTTTCTGCGCCTCACTCAACGCAATCTGCATATTCGGGTTAGTCAAATCTTCATCGGCCACAACTTCACGGTTACGCCATATCTCGAAATCCCCCTTATCCGGATTCACGATCACGTCGTAATTTTCATCGGTGCCAAACATTTTCGCGATTACGCTACGGAACGACTCCTCGAGTACACTAACCATTGTCGTTCTATCGATATTCTTCAGTTCCTTAAATTCCGAAAATGTATCAATCAAGCTGATTGTTTCTTCTTTTTTGGCCATAACTATTTAAAGCTAATTAAGTATTTAGTATATTTTATTTGCTCATAAGTAAAGGTTTCGTCTTCTTCCACCAGCTTTGGTCGCTTGGATCCTTCGAGTTTCACCTTCTTTTGTACGGTTACCGTAAACTTCTCTTCATCGGCATCCTTTAGGATACCGGTCAGTTTCTGTCCGCCTTTGGTCATCACTTCCACTTCTTGTCCGATGTGGATGTAATACTGTTGCAGCACTTTAAAGGGCTGTCCTATACCGGCCGACCCTACTTCCAGTTCATAATCTTCCTCTTCACGGTTCAGTTTCGATTCAATGTAGCGGCTAAGCTCCACGCAATCTTCAATCCAAACGCCTTCTGCATGGTCAATTTCGACCACAATTTTGTCATCCGGGCTCACAGTTACCTCTACCAAAAAGTAATCTTTTCCTTCCAGCCACTCTTCAACAATCTGACAAACAGTTTTCTTTTCTATCATTTATTAGCTATTAAGAACAAAAAAAGGAGCTTAATTGCCCCTCCACCTTTCATCCGTTTTCGGTTGCAAAGATATAAATAATCTATTCGACTACAAAACATTAAAGAAAAAAAGTATGAATTAACAGTGCGATATTCGTATCTTTACGCCGCAATTAAAAAAAATAACAACTATGGCGCATCGTCTCAACACCAACAAACAGTTCATGGTCGGCAATGGAATCCTCGCTTTTGCCGTCATTTTTGTCGTAGTGATTTTCATCTATATGAGTATGCGACTGCAACAGAAGCAACAGGAAGAACGACATTTTATCGAAACATATACGATTAGTCTGGTCAAAGGCTTTACCGGCGATTCAATTTCTTTGTTTGTCAACGACAGTCTCATTTCCAATAAGACTATCATAGAAGAACCTTATACAGTGGAAGTCGGTCGTTTTGCCGAGCAGAGTGCATTGTTAATTGTAGATAACAAAACTGAATTAGTATCGACTTTCGACCTAAGCGAAAGAGGGGGTAATTATCAGTTTGAGAAAGAGGAAGACGGAATTAAGCAACTGGCGAAATAAACGGTAAAGCAAGATAAAGACAAAGGAACTCTTTTATATTTCTGTCCGATATTTCTTCAGTTCTCCCCGTAGAGCAAGAGCTTTTCCTTCCGTGAATTGATTCAGTAGAGACCAAAAACGTTCACTATGATTCATCTCACGGGTATGACATAGTTCATGCAAAAGCACATAATCAATCAAATAAGAAGGCAACAAAACGAGGTAATAGGATAAATTAATATCCTTCTTTGTCGAACAACTCCCCCACCGCCCCTGACTGGAATTTATCTTCACGCTTGCATAGGGCAATCCGCATTGTTTGGAAAGACGGTCTAAACGTGGAGGAAGAATACTTTTTGCATTCCGCCTCAACGATTCTTCAATCACCTTTCGTAGCCAACTCTGCAATTTCTCATCAGTAAAGTCCGCATTTGGCGGACAAATAATCTGCATACATCCCAATCGGGAATTTGCCAGAAACTGCTCTTTCTCTCCGGACACCAAAGACAACTTGAAATATTCTGCATCAATCTTATAATTCAAATCAATTAACGGACGATTCAATCGTTGACGAGAAGCCAGCAACTTACTACGTAAATCTTCAATCGCCCGTTTTACTTCTTTCATCGTTGTGCCGGAAGGGACTGAAACGTATACCGCATCACTCTTTGTACGAAAGACAAGACTTTTAGCACGCAAATTAACACGCACTATTAACCGTCCAAGTTCTTCATCTTCTATAATTGCTTCCTTCATCATAAGTCTCCTAATAACAGGTACAAAAGTAATAAAAAAAAGATTCTTCCACTCTTAGAAACATAAAAGGGCTACTGCATCTCGCGGTAGCCCATTTATTTAGTTAGTTTCATTATAAAAATTTGAGAGAATTGAAAACTTCACAGTTTCGCTTTCGATGTTGTTTTAATTAAGCACACTAACTATATTATATGTTTAAAGCAAATGAAAATGTCTATTCATTAATAACCTGCATCTTGTGGTTGATCTTCGCCAAGCTATCAGCCAAGACCTGATCCGCTTTCACATCGTTCGAGATAGCGACCGACGGTGCAGTTACTTGTTTACCAATGGTATCTGTGGCCAATACACTTCCATCATCTCCCGAGAAAGAATGTTGTGCCACATTTCCCAATCCGAGAATGATTGCAATCACGGCAGCGGCTTTGAACAGAGGAATAAAGCGACTCGTCAGTGTCAGACGTTTTGCTTTCACTACCGGGACCTCCACTTCTGCCAGAATACGTGCATCAAAGTCCTCACCCAGCCCTACTTCTTGCTGAACCTGCTGATAAACAAACAAGTTCTTATAGCGAAGCAAATGAGCCGGTACGTCTTCTTTCGAGAAGAAGTCACGCAATCTTGATTCCTCCTCAACGGAAGTTTCACATTGCCAGTATCGCTCTAGGAGCTGTTCTATATCCTTATAATCCATATTCGTCAATTTCTAAATACCTTTGTTTTACCTTTTGCCTGGCTCTGAAGAGATTCACTTTGACTTGTTCCTCTGTCAGATTCAGCAGGGTTGCAATTTTTTTATAGCTTTCACCTTCAATGTCCCTCAGTTGCATGATAAGCCGCTGTTTTTCGGGAAGTTCGTTGACCAACCTATTGATGATGTTCATTTTTTCATCATGAATCATCCGATCGTACGGACTGTTTGCATCAGGTTCTTCCTCCATTTCGGGGGTGAGTTCCACGTTTTGAGCCTCTTTCTTCTGACTCCGGTCTATCGCAAGGTTCTTTGCCACTATCAGGCAATAGGCTTCAACCGATTCAAATTGCGGCCACTCATCACGCTTGCTCCACACTCTTATCATGGTGTCCTGAACGACATCCTCGGCTTCTGCCCTATCCAGGGTGATTCTGAGCGCCAATCGAAAGAGTTTGTCCTTCAACGGCAAAATATCGTTTCGGAAGCTGATTTCTTGCATCTCTATAATAATGACGGGCTAGGATTCGAAAAGTTACAGTCGCCCACTACTTTTTTTTGAATTATTTTTTTATCCGGGTTCCTCCGTTGCCGTTAATCGCTGATGCTAAAGTAATTATCACTTCAGACACCCCGGCATTTATTGCTTCAAAAGAATTCTCCAATTTCGGAATCATACCTCCTTGAATAACGCCATCGGCTACGTATTGTTCAAATTCCGCACGGGTAATCTGAGGAATTACACTATCGTCATCATTCTCATCACGCAGTACACCTTTTTTCTCGAAACAGTACACCAATGTCACATCAAACAGGCCCGACAAGGCTTTTGCCGTCTCTCCGGCAATAGTATCCGCATTCGTATTCAGCATATTCCCTTGTCCGTCGTGTGTCAACGGAGCCATAACCGGCACCACACCTTTGTATATCAAGTCAGACAACAGAGAAGCATCCACCTTCTCCACATCGCCGACGAAACCGTAATCAACTTCTTTCACCGGACGTTTCACCGAACGTATCACGTTCATATCCGCTCCGGTCAATCCCAGCGCATTGACACCATACGCCTGCAACCCGGCAACAATATTCTTATTCACCAAACCGCCATACACCATTGTCACTACCCTCAACGTTTCCGCATCAGTAATCCGGCGGCCATTGACCATTTTGCTTTCAATTCCCAGTTGTGCGGCTATCTTTGTAGCCGAACGGCCTCCGCCGTGCACCAGCACCTTATGTCCTTCAATAGCGGCAAAGTCGTTTAACAACTGACGAAGGGTGGCTTCCTCTTCTACGATTTTGCCACCCACCTTAATTACAGTTAGTTTTTCTCTCATTTTTATTCTAAATACGTATATCCATAAAGTCCCGAACGGTAGTTGGAAAGGAATTCTTTTCCTTCTTCCAAAGAGATTTTGCCTTCCTTTACTGATTTCGTCACCCAAGTTTCGAGCGTACGAACCAGCTTCTTCGGATTATACTGCACGTAGTCCAATACTTCCGCCACCGTTTCTCCGTCAATAATCTGTTCGATATTATATCCTTTCTCGTTCACAGAGACATGCACTGCATTCGTATCACCGAACAAGTTGTGCATATCCCCCAAAATCTCTTGATAAGCACCTACCAGGAAAACAGCTACATAATAAGGTTCTGTTTTCTTCAGGCTATGTACAGGCAGATAATGAGCTACATTACGGGTAGAGATAAAGTTCGCAATCTTACCGTCGGAGTCACAGGTAATATCCTGCAAAGTAGCCGAGCGGTCCGGTTTTTCATCCAGCCGTTGAATAGGCATAATCGGGAATATCTGGTCTATCGCCCAGGAATCCGGCAACGATTGGAACAGTGAGAAGTTACAGAAATATTTATCCGCAAGCAGCTTGGACAATCCTCGGAATTCGTCAGGCGCATGTTTCAGGCCTTCGGCAATCTGATTAATCTCACGTGTGATCGACCAGTACAGGCGTTCAATCTGTGCACGGGTTTTCAAGTCGACAATCCCGTGACTGAACAAATCCAACGCTTCCTCACGAATCTGTTGCGCATCATGCCATGCCTCCAACATTTTATTCTGATTCAACGAATCCCAAATGCCATATAATTCCTGTACCAGTTCATGTGCGTCCGGAGCGATTACTTCTTCATCATCCCATTCGGGTAAAGTGGCAGTCTCCAACACTTCAAAGATAAGCACAGAGTGGTGTGCAGTCAATGCGCGTCCGCTTTCGGTAATAATATTCGGGTGCGGGATACCATTCTTATCGCTGACATCCACCAACGTAGAAATCGAGTCATTCACATATTCCTGAATAGAATAGTTCACGCTGCCTTCGCTGTTGGACGACCGGGTTCCGTCGTAATCAACTCCCAGTCCGCCGCCGATATCCACAAATTCCACTTTGAACCCCATAGCATGAAGTTGGACATAAAACTGTGAAGCCTCACGCAAGGCGGTCTTGATGCGACGGATCTTCGTCACCTGACTACCGATATGGAAGTGAATCAGTTTCAGGCAATCTTTCAATCCCTTGCTTTCCATGAAATCGAGCGCTTCGAGCAACTCACTGGAAGTCAGCCCGAATTTGCTGGCATCGCCACCCGATTCTTCCCATTTTCCGCTACCGGAAGAAGCCAGTTTAATACGAATACCGATATTAGGTTGCACATTCAACTGCTTCGCCATTTTTGCAATCAGTTTCAGCTCATTCATCTTCTCCACAACAAGGAAGATACGTTTACCCATTTTCTGGGCAAGCAAAGCCAGTTCAATGTAACTCTCGTCTTTATAGCCGTTACATACAATCAATGAGTCAGAATCCGTATTAACAGCAATCACAGCATGCAGTTCAGGTTTAGAACCCGCCTCCAGTCCGAGATTGAATTTCTTTCCGTGGCTGATAATCTCCTCCACCACAGGGCGCATCTGGTTGACCTTAATCGGATAGATAATAAAGTTCTCCGCCTTATAACCGTATTCTTCGGCTGCCTGTTTAAAGCAGGACGACATCTTTTCAATACGATTATCCAGAATATCCGGAAAACGCACCAACGTGGGAGCCGCTACATCTCTCAGTTGTAACTCGTCGACCAACTCTTTCAAATCAACAGCTACCCCATCTCTACGCGGTGTAACAACAACATGACCTTTGTCATTAATACCAAAGTACGAGGTTCCCCAACCTGTAATGTTGTAGAGTTCCTCAGAATCTTCAATACGCCACTTTCTCATTTTTCTGTAATTCAGTGTTTTTAGTAAATAATTGGACGGCAAAAATACAGATTTATCTACATGTTGCCAATTAATTAGACATTATTTCTTTCAGTCGGTCCATATATCCGCTGTTTCCGTTACGGGCGTCATAGCGCCGTGCCAGTTCTTCAGCCTGCTGATAGAAATACCGGCGTAATTCGCTGACAGAGTAAACCCCGTCCGCGCGGTAAAGAGGGAACTCCTCCGGCAAAGCCAGATGAACCTCCGGACGCATCTCATACTTCAAGGCCTCCACCATATCACAGGAGAAACGATATTTCTTCAACGTATTGGTACGCAGGCTCCAGTCAATGCACCGTTCGGCATACTCCCAGCCGCGCTCCGGATTCGTCATTAAATAATAAGCGATAAACAGCCCCATATAGAGCAACAGATACTCGTCCTTCTCTCTTCCGGCCAACGCTTCTTCGGCACGTGTACACATATCGGCAGCAATATCCGGCTTACCCGCTTTTTGTGCATAATAAGCAAGCTTCAGGTAAGCACGCAGGTTAGCTTCATAGCAAGTCACCTGTTTGTTAATCAATGGCTGCGCCCGGCTATAAGCCTCATCAAACTTTCCCGTTTCCAGATAATAATCCAACATAAAGTTCAGTTCACAAGCCTCACACGACTGGTCGTCCATTTTCTCCGCCAGCATCTTATCAATATATTCCTTTGCCTTGTCATACTGCCTCATCCATGTGCATTCCACCGACCAGCGCTGATAAAAACTCCGCAAAGAATATCCGTTCCGCAAGATACGGGTCTTATAATCCTCCCCTACCGCTTCCACCTGTTCCATTGGAATCTCCGGAATATCAAAAGTCGAAGACCATATCCATTTATACTTCCACAGCAGATCATCCTCCTTGATTACATCCTTATGATTCTCATAATCATCCAGAATCTTAGAGAACACGGCAATCTCCTCAGTGTCCGCCGAGAGAAGGTTCAGTTCATAAATGAGGTCCAGCCTCATTTCCGTTGCCCATTCCACATCTTCGTTTTCATCAGCGATGCGGATAGCCTCTTTCAACAAATTAGCTTTCTCACGGGGATGCAGGTTTTTATTCTGTGCCTGCAACAGCAGTTTTTGTATTTCAAGTGTGTATTTCATACGCTTTCTTAATTCAGGAAATTTATAAAATCATTCATTTTAGCAGTCATCAATTCACTGAGCGAGTGGTTGAAAAGTTCCATTTCCTCACTGTTCACAGGATACTTACCCTGAAGGAGTGACTGTACATATAATATATGTACCACATGCTGAAACATTTTATTATCTCCCTGTATTTGCAGTAAAGTGCGGACCATTTCATTATCCGCATTAAATGTCAGCGTCGGAGGTATCTGCCTGGTCGTATTGACAGTCCCCAACACAGCCGCTAACGGATTATTGGTACTCTTGGTCGTACTCTCTTTCTCCTCTGCCACAAATATCACCGGAATATCCGCCGGAGTAAAGTGCTTCAACCGGCAGACGCAGCCAAAACGCTTTAACAACTCGTTCGCCTTCGCCTCAAAAGCCCGGAACTCTTTTTTGGCTTCTACCTCCCCAAACTGTTCCAGTAATCTCGAAGGGGATATTTCATCCAAAGTCAGTTCCGGATTCAGGCGGGCATACTTTTTCAACAACGTTTCATCAAACGTATAAGCAGCATTAACCACCAACCATCCTTGTGCTCCGGCAATACGGCGTACCTGCCTGAAATCCTCCAGATTTCTGGTATAACAGATCACATTGTCCGCCGAACGGATACTCCCGAAGCTCCGTACCCCCTTATTCGTCTCAAAAGGAAGATAATCCATAAACAAACGAAGCAACTCATTATCTTCCGAAGCAATCGCCTTGATGTGAAAATGATGCACGTCCAGTATCTTATTAAACATAGCCCGGTTGTTCTGCACCAGTCCCCGCAAATAATCCTTGATAGCCATACCTATCTCCTTGCGGGCATCCTTCAGCAAATCATTGCTTACCAGAGACTCGCGTGAAGCGGTAGACAACAACCCATCCGCATTCACCAGACAACGGATAAAGAAAGCCCACTGCGGCAACAGGTTACAATCATCCTCGCTCAACAGCATACGCTTCAAATACACTTTGTGAGAGTTACGCACAGAAAACTGCGTCCGGAAAGGCAACACATAAAGCACTCCCTCCACCCGACCGCTTTCAGTCCGTATCCGAAAAACATCAAGCGCAGATGATTGAAAAACTTTCGCCCCGTAATCAAGGAGTTCCTTGCGGGTTGCCTTCGGGTCAAGCCATACAGGCGAAGGCGTATTCACCAACTCTTCCTCATCCTGATGATGCAGATAGACAGGATATGGCAACACCTCTCCATAGCCGACCAATATCTTCTTAAATGTATCATATTCAAAAAGATGCATCCAGTCATTCTTGGGATGCAATACCACCTGCGAACCGATAGGACGTTCTTCGGCGGATGACGTCAGTTCATACGTACCGTCCACCTTACCACACCAACAGACAGCCTGCCCGCCCATTGCCGACCGGCTCTCCACCTTGATCTCATCCGTCACTACAAAACAAGACAGCAAACCAATACCAAACCTTCCGATAAAATCATCCGCATCAGGCGTATCCCGTTTCGAGCTTTCCCCGATAACGGTAAGGAAACGATATACCTCCTCCTCTTTCAGCCCGATTCCATTGTCGCGGAATATCACCGTTTTGTCATCATTCAGAAAGACATCAATACGTCCTGCATAATTCTCGTCAATATTGCGCAAAGCTGTAATAGCATCCACACAGTTCTGCAACAACTCACGGACAAAGGTATTCGGATTACTATAAATATGCTCTGACAACAAGGCAATCATTCCTTTGAGATTGACTTGAAACAGATTATTCCCTTCTTTCTCCATGCCTACTTACTATTTTCTCCTCCTTCCGGTGATCTTAAGGGCCTTTTCGTTACCATTTTCAGCAGCCTTCTCGAACCACTCCATTGCTATATCATCGTTTTCTTCCACACCATTTCCCGTCAGGTAAGCGTTTCCTAGTTCAAATTGAGCCTTATCATTATTCTTTTCGGCAGCTTTCAACAACCATTGCACAGCTGCTTCCGGGTCAGGCGTACAGCCTTCGCCATACATTTGCATCTTACCCAGATAATATGCGGCACCGATATTCTCATTACCGGCCGCATCCGTAAACCAGCGGTAAGCCTCCGCATAATTCTGCTTCACACCCACTCCGTTGTAATAACAAAGTCCGGTACGATACATACTCGTCACATTACCGTTATCCGCAGCCAGTGTATAATATTTAAAGGCTTCCGCCTCATTATCCTCTACACCGATACCCATTTCGTAACAGATACCCAGTCCTTCGTTATACCATTCGTATTCGGCAGCCTTCTTAAAGTAAGCAAACGCCTTTTCCGACTCGTTCAGACTATCATAATCATACAAATAATAATCCCCCATGCGCAGCATCGCCATAGGAATCTCATTCGCAACAGCCTTTTCGTACCATTCCACGGCTTTCTTGTTATCTTCCAAACAAGGACCGCACCCGAAGAAATAATAATCTCCCATTTTAAACTGGGCGTAACCATAATCCTGTTCCGCTGCCCGTGTCATATATTCCACAGCCTTTTGCGGGTTTTCCTCCACACCGTTACCGTTCTCATAAGCCAGCCCTAATTCAGTCAAACAGCGGGATTCGTTCTTCTCTGCCCCCTTTCCGAACCACTCGAGTGCCTTGTCCCAGTCTTCCTCCGTACCGATTCCCTGTTTGTAACAACGTCCCAGAGCAAAGATTCCTTCATTTTCATCCGCCATGGCAGCTTTTGTATACCAGGCAAATGCCTCCTCCGGCTTCGCCTCACCCAATACAGCTTTTTCCAGATAAAGACCTACGCGGAACATTGCATAAGGATAGCCTTCCTGTGCCGCTTTTTCACAGAGTTCAAAAGCCTTCTCATAGCTTCTTTCCACTCCGTTGCCATTCTCGTATAAGAATGACAGTTCTACCAATGCAAAACATGAACCCATTCCGGCCGCTTTCTCGTAATATTTTCTCGACTTCACCGCATCCGTCACACCGCTATATCCGTTAGCCAAGTAAAGCGCTGCACGGCAGTATCCGTCCACATTATCCAGTTCAGCTGCTTTCTCGTAATATTCCATAGCTTTCACATAATCCGGTTCTTCAGACAGAAAGCCACGTTCATACATCCAACCCAAACGATAGGCCGCATTTCCCGAACCCAGTTCGAGCGCCTTTTCCAGCAACTGTTTTACACGACTCATGTCTTCTTCCACCAGGTCACCGTTGAAATATACATTCGCCAGTCCTTCGATACCTTCTATATAATCACCTTCCACACAACGTTCGAGACACATCAGCCCACGTTCCACATTCTTATAATCATCATTGTACAAGTAAATCAATGCCAACTCATACGCACTATACAACTCGCAATAAAGCATTCCCTTCTCCAGCCATTCTATTGCTTTAGGCAGATCAAGCCATGCCTCCTCCTGATAATTGTATCCCAGGAAGTTGGCGGCAGACCATACTCCGGCATGCCAGGCTTTCTCCCAAATTTCGAAAGCCAGTTCTTTCGGTTTACCCAGTTCGGGATAACGGAAATACAGAGTAGCGAGATTTTTCAGACTATATAGATTGGGAACGATTTCCAAAGACTTTTCATAACAGGCAGCTTCCTCGGCTATCTTGCCTTCTCCCCTGTCGAGTGCGTCTCCCATTGCCGCATACACATGAGCACGCAAACGGTCGCCTTCGGGCAGTTCGGCAAGCAAATCCTGCCGTATCTGCAACGCTTTCTCCTTGTTGCCCGTAAACTCTTCGGCAAAAGCGCGATAATGTTTCCCCCAAAGAATAGCTTCGGGTGAAGAAAGAGCCGCAAAACGTCGTTCTCCTTCTTCCTTATCCTGCTCACAATAAAACCCCATATACCGCCAATAGGCAACAGTCGCTTCCGCTTCACCCCAGCCCATATCGGCAGCCTTCTCGTAGCAAGGGAACAAATAGCTCATATCCCGCTTTCCATAGCGGGCCTCGGAGTACTGTGCACCTTTCTGCGCCCAGCCTGCTCCGCTGAACACAGCCACACGTTCGCACACCCGCATCACCTTCTCCCACCAGAACTCATATTCTTCTTCGCTGAGATCGACTTCGACATTACAGTCGAATGCACTGAATATCAATTCAAAGAAACCTTCCGTCAGTTTCTCATCCTCCCGGGTGTCCAACGCATATTCGCATACAGCCAATGCTTCCCACCAGTTATCAGCATTTAATAATGAAGTAGATGTATATTTCGGAAACCATGCCGCAGCAGGTTTCCCAGAGGCTTTAATCCCGGCGGACAACTCCTCGAATTTCTCTTTCAAAGTTCCCATAACAGTCTCTTTATCTTCTTTCTTGTGTTAATAGTCAATAGAAAAATCTCGTAACGAGCGCCAAGGTACAAATATTGACTGAATGAACAAAAAAGAGAACCCAAAAAGATAAAGAGCAGATAAAAAGAAAAGGGAGAAACCATGTGGTTGACATGACTTGTGAAAGTAAAATAGCTTATAGTCCCAACAATTCCTGCAATCGTTGCACGGCTGTTTCGATCTGCCAGCGATCTTCCAGTTCGTCGGCATTGAAAATATATTGCGCCTGCGTGTAGAAAGGAGCCCGTTGTTCCAGTGCCCGGATGATAAACGCTTTCAATTCATCATCCTCTTTTCCCTGAAGTATGGGACGCTGTTGCTTGGCGATACGCAACCGTCTGAACAACACATCGGGATGAACATCCAGAAATACCGTCTTCCCCACCCGGTTCATAAATTCCATATTATCAAAAAAACAAGGCGCTCCCCCCCCCGTAGAGATTACCACATTCTCGAACTCGGACACCTCATGGAGCATATTCCTCTCCAATTCCCGGAATCCGGTTTCACCACGTTCGGTAAACAGCTCTCCAACAGTTTTGTGAAAACGCTCCTCAATATACCAATCGAGATCAACGAACGGTACATTCATCTTACGGGCAAATGCCTTACCCAATGTCGTTTTTCCGGCACCCATATAGCCGGTAAGGAAGATACGAACCATAAATGACTAATTTTGCTCACAAAATTAGTCATTTTATTAAAATCCAAGTATTAAAAACGAAGTTATTTGAATACCCTCACCCGTTCTTCGAGCGGTTGAAACTCTTTTTCACCCGGTTTAGTCACAGGAAGTCCGAACGGCATTTCCGCAATCAGATGCCAATGTCCGGGCAGATTCCATGCACGACGCACCTCGTCGTCAATCAACGGATTATAGTGTTGCAGTGACGCTCCGAAACCGACATCTTCCAGCATGACCCATATAGCCAGCTGATGCATGGCCGAAGTTTGCAGCGACCAGCCGGGGAAGTTATCCTGATAGGATGGGAAAGCCTCCTGAAGTCCTTTCACTACCTTTTGGTCTTCAAAGAAAAGCACAGTCCCATATCCGCAAGCAAACGAGTTATCTATTTTTTCTTCCGTCTTTACGAAAGCCTCCGCGGGCACAATTTTCTTCAACGCATCTTTCACAATCTGCCACAGTTTCTTGTGTGATTCCCCTAACAAAAGTACCACCCGCGTAGACTGCGAATTAAATGCAGACGGCACGTGGCGTACGGTCATATTGACGATACACTCAATCTCCTGATCCGGGATAGGCGACTGATTAGTAATTGAATAGTAAGTCCGGCGATGTTTCAAAGCTTCACTAAAAGATCTTTCCATAATAGCTCCTTTCTAAATGTTATATTCTTAAACTCTCTTATTTTTATAACAAGTAGCTCTGTTGACTTGTTCAGTTAGAGAATATATTTGTACCTTCGCGCTGTCAATATACAGACATCAATTCATTGTAAAAAGGAAAAATGGCTAAACAGAAATTCTACGTTGTATGGGAAGGCGTGACGCCCGGGGTTTACACATCCTGGACGGACTGCCAGCTTCAAATCAAAGGATACGAAGGCGCCAAATACAAATCATTCGACACCCGCGAAGAAGCGGAACGCGCACTGGCCACCTCTCCTTACGCCTATATCGGAAAAAACGCCAAGAAGAAAAGCGAGAAAGTTTCTTCGGAAACATTGCCCGCCTGCGTGATTGACAACAGTCTGGCGGTGGACGCTGCCTGCAGCGGCAACCCCGGTCCTATGGAATATCGCGGAGTCCACATAGCCAGCCGCCAGGAAGTCTTCCATTTCGGCCCGACGAAGGGAACGAATAATATCGGCGAATTCCTCGCTATCGTACACGGACTGGCTTTGCTGAAACAGAAGGGATTCGATATGCCCATTTACAGTGACAGCGTCAATGCAATCAGCTGGGTGCGGCAAAAGAAATGTAAGACCAAGCTTCCGCGTACCGCAGAAACAGAGGAACTGTTCAAACTGATAGAACGTGCGGAGAAATGGCTTCGGGAAAACACATACACCACCCGTATTCTGAAATGGGAAACCAAAGAATGGGGAGAGATTCCGGCAGATTTTGGCAGAAAATAAGACAAAAAGACCAAACACCCCAAAATATATTTTTATCTTTGAACCCAAGATAGCATTTTTGTATCCAAACACATCAATAAATGTATGAAAAATAAGCAATTTATTATTTTAACGGTCGTTTGCGTCGTTACTCTTCTCCCTTTTATGGGATTAACGGATTTCCATACCAAAGGGGAACCCCGCGAAGCAATCGTTGCATACTCCATGATTGAAACCGGTAACTGGACGCTTCCCGTCAACAACGGCGGGGACATCGCCTACAAGCCGCCCTTGTTTCACTGGTGTATTGCCGCCCTTTCCTCTATTGCCGGGAAAGTAACGGAATACACTTCACGTATGCCCTCTGCATTGGCACTGATAGCTATGGTGTTAGGCGGATTCTTATTCTACGCCAAACGCAGGGGAGCTTCAGTCGCCCTCCTTATGGGCTTAATTACCCTGTCTAATTTTGAAGTCCACCGTGCCGGTATGAACTGCCGCGTTGACATGATGCTGACCGCCTTTATCGTACTCGCGCTCTACCAACTCTACCGTTGGTGTGAGAAAGGGCAAAAAGGATTCCCCTGGATAGCCACCTTGTTTATGGGATGTGCCACACTAACCAAAGGTCCCGTAGGTATCCTCCTGCCTTGCATGGTCACCGGGGTCTTTCTGCTGATCCGGGGTACCAGTTTCTTCAAAGCCTTTTTCTCGATGGCACTGGTAGCCATTACGTCCTGTATCCTGCCCGCCCTTTGGTACATCGCTGCCTACCAACAGGGAGGAGATAATTTCATCTCACTGGTTATGGAGGAGAATTTCGGTCGTTTCATGGGAAAAATGAGCTACGAATCCCATGAGAATCCTGCTTACTACAATATCATTACAGTCGTATCCGGCTATGCCCCTTACACATTGTTGGTTCTGCTTTCCTTATTCAGCCTTACATACGGGAAAATAACCGGAAAACCCCGCGAATGGTGGCAGAGGTTCACAACATATATCCGCGAAATGGACAGCACCCGCTTGTTCTCTTTATTGAGCATTGTTCTCATTTTCGTTTTTTACTGCATCCCAAAGAGCAAGCGCAGTGTTTACCTGTTACCCATTTATCCGTTCATCGCCTATTTCCTTGCCGAATATATCATGTATCTGGTCCGGAAAAACTCAAAAGCAGTTAAGATATACGGCGGATTTCTCTCCGTCGCCGCTATTCTTCTCCTTGTCACATTTATAGCCGTGCGGTTAGGATTAGTGCCCGACAGTATTTTCCACGGAAGACACGCCGCCGAGAATATAGCCTTCATGAACGCGTTGGCAAATATCTCACTCAACGCAGGCCACATCATCGTCATCTGCCTGCCATTAATTGCAGCCATCTATTTCTTCCGGACAATCAGGAAAAAAGAATCGGGAATGAACGTAGTGTATGCCACTCTTTTCGTTACATTCTCGCTTTTCATGTCATTGGACGGTGCTTACCAGCCCGCCATACTGAACACCAAATCGGACAAAGGAATGGCGGAAGATATCCGGGAAATAGCTTCGGGCAGCAAGATCTATTCTTATGTAGCTGTCGATATGCTCCGTTTCTACACGGTCAATTTCTATCACAACGACCAGATAGGATTGTTTGAAAAGGATATGCCGGCCGAAGGCTATCTATTGGTAGGACGACGCGATTTTGAAGGTTTCAAGCCCAAATATGAATCCGAATATACTTTTGAAGAAGTATATCAGAGCACGAAAAGAGGATGTGACATCCGTGACATTATTTACCTGTATCGTTTCAAGAGAAAATAGCCATAGGATCAGCATAGAATAACAGAAAAAGAAGTAAACCCGTTACAGGTTTACTTCTTTTTCTATCAGATAACGCGGACGGCGTTTCACCTCCTTATATATTTTACCGATATATTCACCGATCACTCCGACGGCAGTCAGGATAGCGCCGCCGATAAACCAGACAGAAATGAGTAGCGAAGTCCAGCCCCGGATTACGTCTCCGCCAATAAACTCCACCAAAGCATAGATAATGGCCAGGAAAGAAACCAGCATAAAGATAAGCCCGGATGTGGTAATCAGGCGTAATGGTTTGACAGAGAAAGAAGTGATTCCGTCCAGGGCAAAGTTCAACATCTTCGTGAACGGATATTTCGATTCACCGGCAAAACGTTCCTTGCGGTCGTAATAGACAGAAGCGGTAGGATATCCGAGCATACACACCATGCCCCGGAGGAAAAGATTACGTTCGGGGAAAGACACCAATGCCTTCAGGGAGCGCTTGCTCATCAGACGGAAATCCGCATGATTGTAAACAATCTCCCCGCCCATTGTCCGCATCAGTTTGTAGAACATCTGCGCGGTATGTTTCTTGAAGAACGTGTCCGTTTTACGTTCCCGCCGTACACCGAACACCACATCGGCCCCCTGATTATAATAATCCACCATTTCCACAATAGCATTCACATCATCCTGCAAATCAGCGTCGATAGATACAGCCGCATCATAATCGCCGGCCGCCACAAAATCCAGTCCCGCCCAGAGAGCCTGCTGATGCCCGACATTATGCGCCAGTTTCAAGCCCGCCACACACCTATGAGATTCAGACAATTGCTCTATCAGTTTCCAAGTAGTGTCCTTGCTTCCGTCGTCCACATACAAAATCTTTCCTTCAGCCACCTTCCCTTCCTGCTCCATTCGGGCAAGCACATCAGATAGCTGACGAGTCGTTTCTTTCAATACTTCTTCCTCATTATAACAAGGAACTACAATCACAAGTCTCACGCCGTTCATAGCTTTTTATGTTTAAAGACAAACCGAACAAATAAGAAATTCACAGGAATCGCTATCGCAAACACCGGCACAGGTGCCCATGCTTTAGAAACTCCCAGATAGAGGAATACATTCAACAGAATGATATGCAACAAATAATTAACCAGATGCGCCCCTCCCATACCAACCAACTTTTTCCATGACGGAGTGGTTCCGAACGTAAAATAAGAAGTCAGATAGAAGTTGACAATAAAACTGATTACATATCCCGTCGTATAGGCTACATTGACGTTGATAAAAGATTGCAGGAAATAATAAATCCCATAATGCAATGCCGTAGCCAGCACGCCGACCACGCCAAAACGTATAAACTCTTTCACCAACGGCTTTGTTTTCATAAAGCACTTACTTCTTGACGGATACTTTATCTAATGTCTTGTGTTCTTTTACCAGGGATTCCGTACTTTGCAGCATAGAGAAGCAATAATCTTTCAAGTTCCGGAAAGCCTCCTCATCAGTACCAGTGGCAGCGTGGAGCTTACCTTCCTCCAGTTTGTACTTGAATTCCTGTTGGCTGTCCGGCGAATAGATAAACATATTCACCGAGTCTCTTGCCCCGATCAGATTATCCGCCGTAAAGAACATACAAGGACGTTCTTCTTCCAACAGATTGACACCGAAATTGTTTTGCAGGTAACTTATGTTAAGCAGCCCCAACAACGTAGGAGATACATCCACCTGCCCACCAAAACCGTCGTATACCCCCGGCTTGATATCTTTCCCGTAAATCATCAGAGGGATATGGTTATAAGACTGGGGCATTTCACATTCAGGTGTTCCCACCATTTTGCCATGATCGCCCAGAAAAACGAAAATCGTATTGTCAAACCACGGCTGTTTTTCCGCAGCCTGCATAAACTGCCGGATAGACCAGTCGGCATATTCTACAATCTGTTCTTCGAGCACATCACTATGCGGGTGAAAATAGGGCGGAATCACATAAGGGGGATGATTGCTGATAGACAGCAATACGCTGAAGAACGGATTCCCCGTCCCGGCCCTTTCATTCAAAATAGGAAGTGCATACTGATACATGAAGTCATCCTGCACACCGAAGCTGTTCACTACTTTTTCCGAAGGGTAATTCTCCTGAGCGTAGATTTCGTCGAACCCGTTCGTGCGAAGGAAAGCATTCATATTGTCGTACTGCGATTCGTGAGTCATAAAGAACAGGTTACAGTATCCGTTCTCCTGCAATACGGTAGGCAGTCCCGAATAGACAGGAATCACAGAACCTTTCATGGCATTCCGTTTCATGATAGCCGGAAAAGAATAAAGCGTGGAATAAATACCATGATTGGTATGAATGCCGGAGGAGTAGAAATGACTGAAACTCAAGGATTGCTGATAAAGGCTGTCCAGATAGGGAGTCAGTTTCTTATCCGATCCAAAAGTCCCCATTAGATTGGCGGACATAGACTCCATAAAGACCAGAACTACGTTCCTGCGATTAGGCGTACCTTCCCGTTCTACTTTCCGTGCGATCGGAGACAACCGGTCAATTCCTTGCCTATGCAAATATTTCTGTACTTTTGATAAAGCGTCTTCCTCAGACATCAGATGCAGAGTCCGGTTTTCTTTCCGGTTATCATCCAGTGTACTTGTCAGCAGATTAAAGACGGGATTCACTCCCAACTGATTCAGGAACGGGTCTTCACAATAATATGCCTGACTTACTTTTATCGGGTTATATCCCATACGCCCACGAATGCCGAACAGGCAAAGCCCGATACAAATTGCACCTGCTACCAACACAGCTACCCGGCTCAACAGACTTATCTGTGGTGCAGCCTTTTCTGCCCTACGATAGAAATAGGATGCAAGGGAAGAAGCTCCCCAAACAAATACCACGATAGACAGGAGTCCGAGGAATATCGGAAAATAGTAAGAAGACTCCCCAAACATCAGACCAGCTGTTGTACCGCCATAGCCGAACCAATTATAAATAGAAGAATTAATCGTTTTGAAGAAATATTCAAAATATGGAATATTGGCAGCAGCGATAACAAAAGATACCGAATAAAAACAACTAAAATAAACCGTTGTAAACCTAAACAGCCATTTAGCGGTGTAGTTACAAAGAGCGGCTATCCACAAAACAGCCAGAGGGAGCAACAGGATATAACAAGCTATTACATTGTCAAACCAGAGTCCGCGGAGGAAAGCACCGGACTGCAAAAGAACATCTCCCTTTATTTCTGCCGGGAATTGATAGTCAATGGAACAGAACAGTGTGAACCGGAAAATAAAGAAAATGAAGAGAGCTGCCACGTGTATGGATAACAGATATAAGAGGTAGCACTCAAAACGTTTTATAGAGATTCCTTTCATTAGATTCAACTTAAAAAAGTTCCATTATAATTATTCCGTTACAGTTGCTGCATATCGTGTAAGCGTTTGTAATATCCGTTCAGTTCTATGAGTTCCTCATGCTTGCCGCGTTCCACAATCTCTCCCTCATAGAGCACGCAGATTTCATCCGCATTCTTAATAGTAGAAAGACGGTGAGCAATGGCAATCGTTGTACGCGTCTTCATCAAACGCTCCAACGCTTCCTGTACCAGACGTTCCGATTCGGTATCCAGTGCCGAAGTAGCCTCATCCAGAATCAGAATCGGCGGGTTCTTCAAGATAGCACGGGCAATGCTGATACGCTGACGCTGACCACCGGACAACTTACCGCCCCGGTCACCGATATTCATATTATATCCCTCCGGCTTCTCCATGATAAAATCGTGTGCATTCGCAATCTTGGCAGCTTCTATCACTTGCTCCATTGTTGCATTTTCCACACCAAAAGCGATGTTGTTGAAGAATGTGTCATTAAACAAGATTGCTTCCTGATTCACGTTACCGATCAAACTGCGCAAATCGGCAATACGAACATCACGTATACTGGTTCCGTCGATTGTGATATCTCCTTCCTGCACATCGTGATAGCGCGGCAGCAAATCCACCAACGTCGATTTACCCGACCCCGACTGTCCTACCAGTGCGATCGTCTGACCTTTAGGAACTGTCAGGTTCACATGCTTCAACACTTCCCGTTTACCGTCATAACTGAAAGTGATATCCTTAAACTCAATTTTGTCATTCAGTCCCTTCAACGGTTTCGGATTCGAAATTTCTTTGATCTTATTCTCAGCTTTCAGAATCTTGTCTACACGCTCCATTGAAGCCAGACCTTTCGGGATGTTGTATCCTGCCTTCGCAAAATCTTTCAACGGATTGATTACGCTATACAAGATCACCATATAAAAGATAAATGTCGGAGCGTCAATCGATGCGTTTTGTCCCAGAATCAATGTACCGCCGAACCATAACACAGCTACAATCAGAATCGTTCCTAAGAACTCACTCATAGGATGCGCCATAGCCTGACGTATGGCAACCTTATTTGTCGCGTCACGAAGTTCGTTGCTGCATTTGGTGAAACGGTTAATCATTTTGTCTTCCGCAATAAAAGCTTTGATAATGCGCAAGCCACCCAACGTTTCTTCCAGTTGCGACATCGTATCGCTCCACTTGCTCTGCGCCTCCAAAGACTGGCGTTTCAGTTTTCGTCCTACCACACCCATCAGCCAGCCCATTCCCGGCAACACAACGATCGTAAAGAGAGTCAACTGCCAGCTGGTGATGACCAGTGTCGCAAAATACAGAATAATCATAATCGGACTCTTCATCAACATATCCAACGAGCTGGTAATGGAGTTCTCCACTTCACCCACATCCCCGCTCATACGAGCGATAATATCTCCTTTTCTCTCTTCCGAGAAGAATGACATCGGCAGACGCATCACCTTGGCATACACCATAATACGGATATCACGCACCACTCCTGTACGCAACGGAATCATTACAGCCGAAGAAGCGAAATAACAACCGGTTTTAAACAATGTCATAATCATCAGGAACAGTCCCAAAAAGATAAGCGCCATAGTAGGTCCATTATCTATTATCATCTGACTGATATAATAATAGAAGTTATTCTTAGCAACATCGGCCAAATCACCACTTCCCCATTCCATAAAATGATAGACCTTATCAGCCCCTTCCGTCTTGAACAGGATACTCAGAATAGGAATCAAAAAAGTGAATGAAAACACATTGAATACAGCAGATAAAATATTCAGCAAAACAGCCCAGCCGATATACTTCTTATAAGGCGACACAAAACGTCGCATCAATTGTAGAAATTCCTTCATTACTTGCCATTAAATAAGTTAAGACCGCAAAGATACAATAAAACCGATTAACAGACAGCAGTTTCACCGAATTATTAACGCGATTTATCGAAAAGAGCTTGTAAGAAAGCGATCATATATCCGACAAACTCTCATTTCCCGAGTCATAAAGTCTTTCTTCCGGTAAGTCTTTCGCAATTACCCTGTATCTCTTTTTGAGCGACAGCCACCACATGATAATAAACTCCGCGCGTTTTCCTGTACGATTTCACTCCCAACCGTTGCAGAATACGTCCGAAATAGTTCACCTGACCGGAAGAGAATTTCATTTTACTCGCCTTTTGTATCCGTTGCAATATATCGGCAGCAAGTATCCACTCTCCTTCTTCCTCATCGTCCGCAACGCGGTAATACACAAGAAACAGCTGTTCGATAAGCGGTGACTGTTCAAACTCCTGATTGGCTTCCGTCATAATGGCTTCTTCCTTTTCGTCAAACCAATACCGTTCATTGTGATAGAGCGCCGCCATTGCCTGCGCATAAAGCTGTTCATAATCAACAGGACGAACCACATCAATCACTCCCGTAACCTCCACACCTATATAACGACGACTGCCGGAAGTATCTGTCAGCAAATCCTTATGATTGCTTGTTCCGATGAAAGAAGCGTAGCGGCGAAGTTCTTCTACCGCCGAAGCATTCGGGCGCCGTGTATTAACGACCGGCTTTTGCATGATATGTTTAAGGAAAGGCTGCTGATTGATACCTATCTGGTCAAACTCATCCATATTAATCAGCAAAAAACGATTCAGATACAACTCCGCATCCCGTTTCCGGCTAAAGTCAATGCTATCCGTATAGTACGCCTGCAAACACGGCGGTAGAATCAGGCGGCAAAACGTAGATTTCCTGTAAGCCTGCGGACCGACTAATATAGGCGAAGTGCTGTTTGCATGATTTTTACCCAGTCCACGCCAATGAGCTATCATGCTGAGAAACCAACGACGGAACAACTGTGCCCAATGGGGATTATTGCAAGGAACCCGCTTTGCCAGATCTCCGATGTGATCTTTGCCGTCCCAACGGGGGAGATCATAAAGGAACTCTTCAATAGGCTGATAAACCGGCACATGATCTGAGTTCAGATAACGCACCACGTCTTTGTCCCACAATTTAAGCCCTTCGTATTGCGCATTCATGGTAATACTTGCCATCAGCCTCTTATTTACCGGACGAAAATAAAAATCAAAACTGTTCCGTTGCCGGCATTCCACTTGCGAGGTCAACTGATTGAAACGAAACTCATAACGACGTTTCATAAACTCATCCATTTGCATCACAAACAGTTGTTCCGGCAGCAGACTGCTTTTATCCGCAAACCCTTTACAAGTGCGATATACATTCTGCACTGTCTCACGGATCAGAAATTCATCATCCGGCAAGCGGTAATGGGCACGAGTCCACCGCACTGTATCCTCTGCGGGAATACCGGCACGAAAACAATGTCCGGCCAGACAAACCAGCAAGGAATGTATATCATCTCCCGGCTGATAGCCATGCTGCTCATCCAAAGCCCGCGCAAAAGCCGCCTCAAAAAGTACGGAAAGAGCTTTATAACTCTCATATCCCGGTACAAGCCGTTGCAAAGGCGAGGTTTCCGCCTTCACCTGTTCGCGATAGGTCGTTTCTCCCGGCATAGCCATAGGCTGTTTCATATAGACAGGCATCGCTTCGGGATTAAAATACAGTTCGGGGTCGAAGGTCAGACGACAATATTGCTCTAGTGAAGGTTCTTTCAAGTCGATATCGAAAGGAAGCTGCGGTTGATAAAATTTCACGGCGAGCCGGTAAGCGTGCGCATGGAAAAGTTCCGCTTGCTCACGGTTGCCCGGCAAAAGATCGTCAGGATAAGTAAAGCGTACCCATATCTTTACCGACTTTCCGGAAGAACCGGTAAAAGCAAGATAGGTCTGCGGAAACTCCTTCACACGTTCTTTCACCTCATCCGCTTCCATAGGTCCGGAGAGATTGTTCACTTGAAGCATCACCACTCCGTTGTACTCGTCCATTGTCATTACCCCATTCTTACGGACAAAGGCAGCCGCAGGAAGCAACTTCGGCACTTTCTGTACATAGTCATTTTTATCTCCCGGAAATATATAAGGCAGGACTTCTCTCATTCCTGAGACGAGTTGTGCTTTAGTTTCCACTTTCATTTGCTCCACGAGCTGTTCGATTTTCAACGTCCGCAAAGTGTTCACTCTGCCGTCGTCTCTAATTTGTGTTATTCTCATTACTTATTTAGTTTGTCCTGCATGTTTGTGTAGGGCGATTATTACCGGAGACAAAAGTACTGTAAATATTCCATACAAACAAATTTTAAAAGCGCTGGTTCTTCTTTCTACTAGAAAAGATTTTTCAATTTCATTTCTCATATTCTCATACTTTTCAGTTAAAGTGTAGTCAATCAAATAGATGTACTATGAGAAATACTTTTTCAAACAGGCATTTCTCATAGTTTATTCCACATCTCGGCTCAAAATTCGGGTATTTCTCATTGTTTTTCAGAGTATTTCTCATAGTCAGCACAACTCTGCTTACCTAATGCCGGATAACCTTATCCAATATGAAATTAAACTATTATTTACGTATAAACAACTAAGCATTTACTTGTTTTCCGCCCAATATTGTTGTATCTTTGAAGGAACATTCCAACCGTTCCACTCCAGTGCACAGGCCTGTCTACTCCAGTAAAAAGTTCTGTCTACTGAAGTGCAAAGAACCGTCTACCGGAGTGGAACGATAGAAGCATAGGTAGGAAAAGAAAGGAATGAAGGCAAGATATAGCAACAGCCTAAGTAACATAATACATAAATCACCATTAAATTGAAACAGCAATGGCAATACAATTCGAGTTTTATAAGAATCCCCAACCGGAAAAAGAAGGGGAAGAACCAAGCTACCACCCTCGCGTAGTTAATTTTCAACATGTCACTACTCAGCGACTAGCAAAAGAAATCCACATGGCAACTACTTTCGGAAAAGCAGAAGTAGAGGCAATGTTAATGGAACTGAGCAGATGCATGGGCAATCATCTGCGCGAAGGAGAAAGAGTGCATCTGGACGGGATCGGGTATTTTCAAATCACGTTGCAAGCCGCCGAACCCATACACTCACTTACTACCCGTGCCGACAAAGTGAAACTAAAATCCATCAACTTCCAGGCCGACAGAGACTTGAAAAGTTTGTGTATGACCACACACCTGCGGCGTTCGAAATATAAACCGCATTCCGCCTCTCTTTCAGAAGAAGAAATTGACCGGAAACTCACGGAATATTTTGCAACGCATCCTGTCTTGACTCGTACTAATATGCAGTCTCTTTGCAGCTTCACTCAAAGTATGGCCAGCCGGCAAATACGCAGGCTAAAGGCAGAAGGTAAGCTGCAAAATATTGGGAAGCCTACGCAACCTATCTATGTTGCAGGGGCGGGATACTATATTTAGCATACTAAAATTTGTATCAATAGTGAAACATAGGTTCAAAAATTCAAGGCATGCCCAATAATTCTCTTGAAAAAAAATAAAATACCATGAAATATACGAGAATATACAAATTTATTGTAACTTTGGAATCATTTTGATTAGAAAAGCAACAGGATTACAGAAAAATGGTTAGGTCTGCGTTTATGGGAACTTTTGGAGAAGAAGCCATGAAATGGTTAAGTCTCTTGACAGCGCCACAATATGACTATATTGTGGCTATAGCACGTAAGTGCCCCCGTTTAATTGACGTCATCCTTCGGGAAAGCAAGACGTTTTCTCCTTCGATCTGGGATAAAGTAATAACAGAACATGCTCTGCCTTTTCATTTTGCACAAATGCCCCCAAAGCATAATTATTTACTAATTGACGACAGTGTGTTCTATGGAAGCACATTCAAAAAGATAGAGACACTTATAAAAAATTTAAACAATATTTCTCAATCTGAAAATGCGAATGAATGTAACAAGATCAATATAAAAAACGCTACCCTTTTTCTCTTAGAAAACAACAGACTGGAAAACCTAAATATCAATATGTACTTCCGGACCGGAAATGAGCAGCAAGCAGTCACATTCGTCAATTATGAAATGTCAGCATTCCTTAAAGGAGGACCTTATGATTTAGAATTCCCTATCATATATCATCCAGGAGAGTTCGACGAAAATAAAATACAAACTGCACTGGAAGAGAACTTCCCCGAAGCACAAATTTATTCATTGGACGAACCTGTTCTATTGGAAAACGGAGAGAATGCAACAAGAAAAAGTTGGACAATATTGTTTTATCCTATAAACAAAAGAAATGCACAGTCTACAGATCCAGAATTCAGCAAAATAAGATTTTTCCTTAACGAGACCCGGAATGAACTCAGAATTGTGCCTTTCTCTCCCTATCCATTAACAACGGATGCACTAAGTAAATTTGATTTATTCCTTCCCGATCAGCACAAAGATTTATACAGAAAGGTTTACAATCGTGTATCTCATCTTCTTGATTTAGAAGCTAACAACGAGGACGAAGAATATATTGTCTATCAGACAGAAAGAAGTTTGGTTATATGGATAAATTACTTGCTGTCTATTAATTTATATATCAAAAACAAAAAGGCATTAGACAACTTCCTTTTGTCCGTCAACGCCACCAGCCAACATCTTGACCCCAAAGACATACGCTTTTTAATCGGATACGAATTGGCAGAAGAACTATACCCTTGTATAGAAACTTGGTTTAAGAGCAATGACATCATGACTCCTTTATTCATTGATTATAGTCCTATCTATGTCAATGGACTTGAAGAAATGGTTATCCCTGCCAACTATGTTAACTCATTTTCCCAAGCATTATCGGGAAAGTTCGCAGGTTCTACCGCTATCAATGAGTTTGTCTCCTGGCATTTTTTCTGCCAACATGAATTGATAGACAATGCGAGCAGAAATCAGACAGCGTCCAACAAGTACGCCCGCCTCAGATATGGCATCACCTACCGGGGATTATACAACAATATCCTTGTACATAAGACCGACATCGACTTTGAAAAAGATTTACATATAGCCATGGATGCGCAAATTGATGAAGGGAGTGTAGTGCCTAAATATATCAAGTTATCTTCCCCTGAACGTAAATCGATGTGGACACGTATGTTCCGCTCCGGAGAAAGGATTCCTAAGTTTATCGAAATGATAAACTTAAGTCTCTCACTTATTGTACAACTGAAAAAGAAACTTAGTGTATCTTCCGTACCAAAGACTATTTTGGAAACATATCTCTTGCAGGCCCTGACCAATTCACTTGACAACAAAGAACTATATGGATTATCGGACTATTCTTTCAAAAGATATCTGATGCCCGTCAAGGATGATATGCCAATGTATTGTGCTGCAATAGCGCCCGATCAGAAACAAAACCAATGTATCCCGATTACACGTTGGCTGATTGATCACGATTATATGAAAGAAAGCTACGACAGCTACGAAATATCAGGATGTATAACAGAGCATATATATTATCCACATAGCTTCGAAAACGCTTATAATGAACTGTCCTCTGCCTTTGCACGCATACTCGATACATTTTATGAAATGAAAAACTATATTTTCAAACTCTCTTTATTCGGATTAAGCAAAGAAGAGACTAAGGAAATTCAGATAGAACTACTAAAGCTTTGGAAAAGTAGGTTTGAAAAGTGCATGACAGAATTTCACAATACAAGCAATGATTACAGTAGTTCCGAATGTTATAAATTTCTTTATGAATACATTAAGAATTACAGAGATTTGGACAACAACTTATTGACAAAAATAAACAAATTGACAGAAGAGCCAGGAAATGAGAACAATAAATATTGGGCAACTATATTACAGAAAGAGCAAGAAGGAAAGGCCTTTGCTTTTGACAAAGAGCTCGATGGAAAATTCCAATTGGCAATTCTATTATGTTCAGCATATAGCACAATTAGATCAGAAATTCCCATGCTTAAGAATAATGATATTATCCAAACAGAATTAGAAGACAACAACATCAAAAGACTTTATGATTTTGTTTTAAAAAAAGAAAGCTTGAGAAATGATATTCTGCAACAAATCTGCAAAAATATCTTCGAAAAGAGTTTTTACTTTTACTAATATATTTCTTGATATATGGCACAAAAAAACTATGAAAAACTACTGACCGAATTAATGAAAAAGATTCCCCAAAACAGATTGGTAAAACATTTATTTTTAAATTATACTATCGGAAAAGGAGGGAATGAATTTCTTGTTATAAACAAAATTTGCAAACGTATATTCGGCAAACCGGCAAATAGAGAAGAAGATAAGGCAGATACTGCTGACAGTAGTACATTCGATCCTGTATATGACAGAAATTCCTGTTTTATCGACGAAGAAAAAGATATAAATATCGATTGGGAAGCAGTGTTTAACCCGGAACTAATCAATGAAGACTTTAGAATCGCCAAAATCTCTTTTGAGAACTTCCGCAAATTTCCGGGAAAAGGAGATAACCAATATCCTTACGGAGTATCTTTCAAATATTCTCCGGAGGATGAAAACCCTTGTTCAGCCATTATACTGGGAGTAAACGGAGTAGGAAAAAGTTCCGTATACCAAGGCATCGAATATATATACAGAAAAGAAATCGGTGAAGCACGTTTACGCGACTATGGCAAAAGAGAAGATACAGAAGCCGGTAAATTTAAGAGATATATGTCTAATTGGACATGTAATGATGTAAACGTAAAAATGTGGGTAAATGGTTCCCAAAAAGAATTTACGAATGAAATACCCCTACAAGCGGAACAAGGAGTACTATCCAATTGCCTCAAATATGGCTTTTTTATCTCTGAATATGAAGTAATACGCCTGGGGCAAATGAAGATTGAACATGGCGGCCACGACTCCTTGAGAATGCAAATAGCCAACGCGCTGGATATGGGCGAATTGAATTGGCTCAACAGGTTAGTCTATAAGCTTGCCATTTACCAGTCTAATATCAAAGTAGAGGAGAATATCAGTAGCGAAGAGATTGATGCCAAACGGGACACTATCAAAAGGAATAATGAATTCTTCACGCATATCGACTTTTTAATGAATTTAAAACCCGGAGAGCAATCTTTGAAAAATTTCCTCTACAATCTTCCTGAGGTTTTAACAATGCCGGATGTCAATAAAACCATAGAGCATGCAAATAAAATCATTCACCTTGCAAGTATTATTTCAGAATTCACACTGTCGACAGGCAAGAAGAACATTTCTGATACAACTCCTATAGGAGTAAACAGCGAAAGGAAGATAATCACCCAACTGGATAATCTGGTCAGAGCACTTAATAACATACACGAACTCCGGGAAAAGATTGATGCGGAAATAAAATATATAAAAGACAGTCTTCCTCTCCAAAACTTAAGGTTTAAAGACGAATACATCCATAACATATTAAAACAAATAGACGATGACTTCTACAATGTAATCGATCATATACAGAAAGATAAAGATAACGCAGTTCCCATAACAATAAGCGGCTTGAACGCTTTGAAAAATAATTGCAGGGAAATCCTCTCCTTCATCACAATGGAACTGATTCCCACTCTGCCCAAATGGGAAAAAGAAAGGAATGAACTTATCGGTGCATTACAATTGTCGAAAATCATCGAAACATATAACACATATTCGTCAAAAGAGTTAATCAACAGAGTAAAAGAAAACGACCAATTAGCAAAAGAAATCCATGCCTTAGAGTTGGCTCAAAAAGAATATCAGGACAGAATCAGTCAATACAATCTCATTCAATGTATTAAGCAGGATGCATACCAGATTTATAAAATCATAAACAAGAAGATATCATCCAAATTACAAGAGGAAGTGAGCAGAATCAACAGAGACATTATACAAAATATAATGTCACACTTCCTCAGTGAAGACGAAGAACTTATCTGGACTTGGGACAATATGTTAATCAAAGAAGAAAATGGTAAATATACTCCTGCTACAGATTCAAAAGAGAACAAATATCTAGCTTGTATGATACAAGACAAGACAAGCGGAAGCACTATCTCGGTAAAAAAGCACTTCAACACTTTCAGATTCCACCTTTTCAACACAATCCTGAATATGGCGTTCTCATTTGCCGTGATGGAGAAACTCAAAGTAAAATTGCCTATTATGCTGGATGACATCTTTTATGCTAGCGATTTCCACAACAGGAGAAACATTAAGCATTTTGTTAAAGCAATACTTACAGCATACAAGAGCATTTTCGAAAACGGGAAAGATAATAGCGAACAACCGGACAAAATCGGAAGTAAATTACAGCTTGTCATCTTTACGCATGACGAACTTGTATTTAAAAGTATCACCGACGAGATCAAAGAGTTTCATAAAAATGACTATCGCAAATACTTTATGTTCCATTCGCTATTACCACATAAAGAAGCTGCGCCCGACAGTAACTTTGAGATAAGTAACTTAGTATTCAATTTAAACGAGAGAAACGATGAGTGAAAATAAAGATATACAAAAGGTAGAAAACGATAAAGATAAAATTGAATATGAAAAATTCCATTGGGAGATTTCAGCTATCAAACGATTTAATATATGCATTGTTATAATAGTGTTGGGTATCTTTATTTGTGCTTTATTCAACATTAGTTATAAGATAAACGAACACAATAAAGCATGTGCCAAGAAGTTTGATTCCTTGACAAAAGATGTTGTCATCGACTTGCCACTCATACAAAAAACAGACTCAAATGTTACTGCCATACTTTTAGAATCCATTATCAAACAAATAGACAAACATTATTCAATGAAACTCGGAGAAATCCAAACAGTTGCTGACACCCGTCTATCCAGAGAAATGAATAATTTAAACCTATGGATAACCGTTTGGGCAGTACTCATGGGAATCATAAGCATCGGGCTGCCAATGTTTCTCAGCCTTATTGATTTCAAGAAGAGAGAATTCGAGAAACGAGAGCTCCAAAAGTCAGGAAACTACTATAAAAAAATATTTGAGGAAGACAAAAACGAATTTGATACCAAAATTAAAAAAGCGACAAAAGAACAAGCTGATCAATTAGAAAAACAATTGATAGAAGTGGAAGGACAGTCAAAGATCATGTTTCTGTTGCATTTATTAAGCACTCTTTGTAACTTCTCCTCTACCTCATTTCCGGAATCTGCAGAGCGGGACCAATGCGTGTATGATATTGTCATGAAAACAAGTAGTGCTTTCGACAAGATATATATATACTACAATCAGCACAGGAATTACAAACCAGATACCTCATTTCATTCACTGATTGTGTTCCTAATTATATCCTGCGACCAAATTAAAATAACAATTTCAAATCGCAAAGTATTACGCCTTTTGAGTGACTTGACAAACACTACCGAAGAACTTGAAAAGAAGTTTTGTCTTTATATGAGAAATAAAGCAGAAGAAACCGATAAAGAAATGTATGAAAAATTCCTTGAAGCACTCAAAAGTACAAATTATGCATTAGACAACTTTAAAAATGGTCTGAAGCAACTGCTCGCAGAACATTCAACATAATCAATAAAGTATATCCTCATATTTTTATATTGGGAATTACGCACCACAAACTAGATTATTAACACACTAAACTAAACGCCATTATGAAAAATCTACTTAATGTTTTGTTCATTTTATTATTTATCTCGTCATGCTCAGATACGGACAACAGCACATTTCCTGAGATAAACGACGAGGAGGAAAATAATACGGAGAAAATCATTCCGTTAAAATTAGAGATAGAAGACACACGGAAAAACATTTTCGATTATGCCGTTTTTGGCTTATTTCCCAATGATTATTTCATTATGTTTTCTCTATTCGACATTTACGATTCAATCACGTGGAAAGTTTCTAATTTAGACGGTAGCCTGAAAATATTCAAACATACAGAAGGTAGCGCCAATTTCATACGTCAATGGTCTCATTCTTTTTATAGCCCGGGAAAATACAAAGCGTATGTGTCAGGATACAAAAACAAAGAAGTAATCAGCAGTGACACCGTAGAAATAGAGATTACGAACACTAAAGATTTTCTTTGCTATAATTGGAAAGACATAAAAGGCTCTATCGGACATGCGACAGGATACGAAGATGTTTTAAACGATTATGAATTTATCACGTATGAGGATATGCATCAAGGAATCCCTTCTGTATCCGTGTATCTTCGCGACAAGGAAAAGAACGACAGACCCGCCTTTCTTATACGAAGTAAAAAAATACTCACTGACTATATAAATTCGCTATATAATACAACTCCTATTTATGACGAAACGGATGATATTCTCCTCAAAAAACGCGAAGAGTTATTCGTGTATAAAGAAGAAAACACCTATCCTCTATGTATATGGATTACTCCAAAATCAAGGATCGTATTAATCAAGAATGAAAGGTTTAATGAATATCAGCTCTATGCGGAGCCCCAATAAGGAAAATCTAAAATTATTAACTGGCCCTTTTATGCTCAAACTTAAAAAATAAATTGAAAATAACAGTCTCAGTTATTATTAGCTATTTATCATATTTAATCAGGCTTTTCTTGTTTTTATAATATATTATTCATAATATTGCAACATTATATACCTAAACGTCAGAAAAATGTTTATGAAAAAATCATTCTACAAACGTCCTCTGTTAAATATTGATACATGAAGTCAGGTATGCTCAGACGATCAAATATTGTTTATGTATCTATTTTTGTTATACCTACAACCTCTTTTCAAATAAAAAGATATGAGTAAAATCAGTGTTCTTATACCAGCCTATAATGAAGAACTTTCTCTACCAGAATTATATTTAAAAATGAAAGAAGTGATGGAGACTCATTCACAATATGAATGGGAGATTTTATTTATCAATGATGGTAGTTATGATAAAACATTAGAAATCATAAAATCTTTGAGACAACAAGATAATAGAATAAACTTTGTTGATCTATCTCGAAATTTTGGAAAAGAATCCGCAATGCTAGCAGGTTTTGATTACGCAACAGGAGATTGTGTAATTATTATGGACGCCGACTTACAGCATCCTCCTTATCTGATTCCAGAAATGCTAAGATATTGGGAAGAAGGTTATGAAGACGTATATGCGAAACGTATAACCCGAGGTAAGGAAAGCTTAATACGTAAACATTTATCTTTACTGTTTTATAAATTGCTGCAAAAAACTACACGTATTAAAATTCTCACGAATGTAGGAGATTTTAGATTATTAGATCGATGTTGTATCAATGCACTAAAAAAGCTTCGCGAGAGTCAACGATATACTAAAGGCATGTATTGTTGGATTGGCTTTCGTAAAAAAGAAATTAAATTTGAGCAGGAGAATCGCATTGCAGGTAACTCTTCATTCAACTTCTTCAGTCTACTGAGTCTAGCTATGGAAGGGATAACTTCTTTTACCATAGCCCCTTTACGTATTTCGACTTTTGCTGGAATCATTATATCATTGATCGCTTTTATTTATATGTGTATTGTCATGATAAAAACATTAATTTGGGGAGAAAAAGTACAAGGATTTCCAACACTATTAGTCACGATTCTCTTTTTAGGAGGAATACAACTACTATCTTTAGGTGTTATAGGTGAATATATTGGACGAATCTTTAACGAAACAAAAAACCGCCCAGCATACATTGCAAGAGAGTATAATGGGACAAAGCAATAAATAGAATGTATAAAAAAACACCACTGCTAAAAATCAGTTTATTTCTCTCGATAGTTGGTATTCTATTCTATCTAATAAATTTGTATACACCATGGATATCTGACGACTATTTGTATTCTTTTTTTTTAACACCAAAGGCAGCTAAATCCTTTTTTGAAGGAACATTTATAGGCTTTGAGCAGAAGATATTATCAACATCAGACATTATACATTCGCAATATAATCATTATTTTTTTGTTAATGGGCGTACAATTCCCCATATCATTGAACAGGGGTTCGCAGGTATTTTAGGAAAAGAATGGTTCAATTGGATTAATGTATTATTCTTCTTATTACTCACAGCGCTAATAATCAGATTATCAAACAAAAAAAATATATTCAGTTTTCCTTATTGGACGATAGGGATTTCTTCTGTATGGTTCTTATTACCTCATCCAGCTGATATTCTTTTACCAATGGTATGCGCTATTAACTATGTTTGGAGTGCACTTCTTTGCCTATTTTTTCTTTTCGTCTATTGCAAAGTAAAACATGCCCAAAATATCCATTGGCCAGCTACTATATTTTTATTTCTATTTAGCATTATTACAAGCTGGACGCATGAAGCATTAGTTATAGGTATCTCTGGAGCCTTATTTCTCAATTACTGCTTACACTATAAAAAACAAAAAACAAAAAAGGCAGAAATCAGCATGATGGTTGGCTTTTGGATTGGAACATTGTTAGTATGCCTATCCCCAGCAGCCCGTGATCGAGCATTACTAGACCACGTTTCTATTTGGGAGACATGTCTTGCCTTGGCTAGTCAGCTCAAAGCATTCTATATTCTTTTCTTTTTACTTGGGGGCATGCTACTATATGAAAAAAAATACAATACACACATCTTTAGAAAATTTATCTATGACAATCAATTCTATTTTTACATAATCTTTATCAACTGCGCTTTTAGTTTATTCATTGGCTATCGAAATGCACGGCAATTATTTGGAATAGAATTATTTTCTATTATACTTTTCATAAAAAGTATCAGCTCCTTTGTAACAAGTTCTTCTTCATGGTTTAAAAAAGTTTCCAACATAATTGCTGCATTAACTATAATACATATGGCCTACGTTGTTCCTAAGTCAAAACAAACCTACATACAATACCAAAACCTAATCAAAACTTACATACAATCAGATAGTGGTGAAGTCAATTATGAACGAAAAACCTTCTCATGGTGGCTAGACCCATATGTTTGGAGATTCGGAGAATATTTAGATTGGGAGACATCGTGTATATCTGTCTATTACACAGGTAATAAAAAGCAGATGAAAATTATACAAACAAATAAAATTGATTTAGAATGAATTAAACATTAAAGTTTAAAAATTGATTCTTCCTCAGATCTAACATAAGTTAGCTATCCCAATAAGAGTATCTTCTCATAGACGCTGATATTTATGAAAATAGAATTTATAAAGTATTCGTATTATCTTACGCCCTAACTGAGTACGCGCCACCTGCAACCGAAAATATTGATAAAAGCTCAATCGTTTTCCTCGCAATGCCCGTCTCATCTCAATTATAACATCTTTATCTCCAAAAGCAGCCAAAAGTCTCAAATAAGTTAAATAATACTTCTCATCTATTTCTTCTTTTATATTCATTGGAAGATTATATAACTTTACCAATTCCATTTGAGCTGTATACAATCCTGACACTCTCATATATGTTTTTTCTAAAGAATTCGAATGACTAGCACTCTCTGGTAAGAGACGATATACGCTTGTAGTATCAGGTAAAAAATAGATATCAGTTTTTGAAAGCATATGAGCAAATAGCACAAATGTTGAATCAACCGATTCAAAAGAAGGTTTAACTAACAATTCTTTACGAAACATCCATGTACAAGGAGCTAAATATGAGGGAGTACAAACAAATGTAGCTAAATCGCTATGCAAGGGAAACCATTTTGAATTAGTATGAAATACAGAGCATTCAAGGAAGCCATTAGCTTGCCACAATCGATTAAAATCAGTATACACGCAACCTACGTTGGGATGAGTTTCCAAATAGGCAACTTGCTTCTGTAGTTTATGTGAATCAATCCAATAATCATCACCTTCACAAAATGCAATATATTTTCCTGTAGCACTAAATAAGGTAGTGTAAAAATTATCACTTATTCCCAAATTCTTTTCAGGAAGTAAAAGTGTTATTTTATCAGGATACAGTTCTTTGTAGTATTGACATATCTTGCGTGTACTATCTGTACTACAATCATCACTAATAATGAATTCAAATGGAAAATCTGTTTCTTGCATAAGTACTCCCTCAATCGCCTGCTTAATATACAAAGATTGATTATATGTTATCATGCATACTGAAACCAAAGGTTTTATATCCATTTTACTATCTGAAAAAATTGTTTCCATTTAATTATATTATTAATAAACCAGTTTATAGCCAAACAGAAAAATTACTTTAAACTTAACAACATTCGAGAACGTTCACGAATAACACGCGCAGGTATACCAGCGGATATTGTCCATGCAGGAAGAGATTTATTTATTAAAGACATAGCTCCTGCAACACTACCCTCTTCAAGCGTAACATTAGGAAATACAATACAATTCACTCCTATCTGTGAATACTGTTTTAATAAAATCCGCCCTCCAGTCACATGTGTAAATTTTTGAGGATGAATAGGTCCTATCATAAAATCTCCTCCAAAATCATCCATTGCACTAAAAAGTGTAGAACGTGGAGAAATTCCAGTATTATTTTCCAATTCAATCCCCATACTTCCATAAAGAGCCGAATATGCACCGATATGAATATTTGAACCTAGAGTTATCTCACCTGACAAAATACAAAAATCATCTATTCGTACATTATCACCAATTTGCATTCCTTTGGTACCATAAAGCGAAGCTTTACGACTTATAAGTACGTGGGAGCCAACACATTGAAAGCCTAAATCCAATAGCTCATCATTTGTATAAAAAGAGGTACACATGATTATTTACAAATAATGGATATTACATGATTTACATCATCATTACTGAGCTCGTGATGTATCGGCAAGCAAATAACCTCTTGTGCCATACGTGTAGCAACTGGTAAATTTGCAGAAGAAGCAGAAGGTAACCCTCGATAAGTAGAAAAAGTGCTTATAAGAGGATAAAAATAACGTCGTCCTAATATATTCGCAGCCTTCATTTTAAAATAAAGCTCATCTCGTGACATTCCATACTTATTTGCATCTACAAATATTGGAAAATAAGAATAATTATGCCGCACACCTGGAATATCTTCAAAAAATGAAATACCCTCAACATCATATAAAGCTTCACGATATCGAAGTGCAACCCGATGTCTTGATTCAATTGCTGCATCAATATATTTTAAATTTAAAATCCCATATGCAGCACGGATTTCATCCATTTTAGCATTAATACCAGGTGCTACAATTGTCGTCTCATCTGCAAAGCCAAAGTTCTTTAAATAATCTATCCGTTGCTTCATGTGAGTACTATGACATATTAATGCACCTCCTTCTATAGTATTATAAGTCTTAGTTGCATGAAAACTAAGCGTACTGATATCACCTGCATTCAAAATAGACTCCCCATCAACCTTTACACCAAAAGCGTGCGCTGCATCATAAATTACTTTCAATCCATATTTATCCGCAATATTTTGTATTCGCTTTGTATCACAAGGCATACCATATACATGAACTGGCATAATTGCAGTTGTATATGGCGTGATAGCTGCCTCTATACAGTCCGGATTCAAATTTCCTGTTCGTGGATCTATATCAACAAAAACTGGCTTAATACCATTCCACCAAATAGAATGAGTCGTAGCTACAAAACTATACGGGGTAGTAATTACTTCTCCCGATATACGTAAAGCTTGTAAAGCAGCAATAAGTGGAAGTGTTCCATTAGTAAAAACAGAAATGTACTCAATACCTAAATAAGTACAAAGGGCTTTTTCTAGTTCTTGATGATAATATCCATTATTAGTAATCCACTTCCTATTCCAAACATCACGCAAGTATTCAACAAACTCATCAAGTGGTGGCAACAAAGGAGATGTTACTGTTATTTGTTTTTTTTCCATAAATACATTTCTCAATTTAATGTAAACAATAAAAGACCTATGCAATATGCAACTATCTTTTTAAGTATTTGAATGTGCAACCAATACAATGTAAAAGATGTTTCCAAGAAAAAGGACGAGACCAAAATTCATATAATACCTTTCTTTTATCTGATCGGCTACAATTCGTTCTTAAAATTCTATGTAAAAAATCATAAGAAATTTTTTCCTCATAACGCATCAAACGCTTATCAGAGATATTAACATCATTAGTTTTTATAGGTAATAAATATTTCCATTTTTTATGTAAACAAATAGTAGCGGAGAACCATTTTTCATCCATACTTCCCATAGAAAAATGTTCAATTAGAACCTGGTTTGAACAACACACATAATTTTTAAAATGAGCATGTGCGATTTGTAGAGTAAAATCAATATCATAACAATGAAATCCTGTTAATAGTTCTTCATCAAATGGATATTGTTTCCAAACATCTTTCCTAACAAATAGCCCCAACCCATCCAATACTATAACTTCCTCAAAAGAACGTTCTAAATATGTATTAGAGGCACGAAATGCAGTCAACCCATTATGAAGGTTCTGATAAAAGTAATTAACCGTACATTCACCGCACTGATACCACCCAGAGTAACTAGATAATTTAACTTTAGAACCTCCAAAACCTATAACCCCACAATCTGGTTCTGCAAGCTTATTCACAATTACTTCCCCCCAACCGTTAGAATGAAAATTAACATCCTCATGAACAAAAAACAGATAAGGATACTTAGCTTTTTGTGCACCATAATTATAAACTTTTGCTATCGGCCATCGTTTCTCACGATTATCAACAGCAATAATTTCATGACTGATGCCAATTGTTTTTCGTATATTAGCTTCTAACGCCTCTAAATATTTTAAAGAAATTGAACATATAATGATTGACAACATACTTAATATAACTTACAAATCCTACTTTATAAAACAATTCGCACCAAATTTGACAAAATCATCTCTTCTTTTTAAAACGGATTTTTCTGTCTAGTCTCTCGGCTTTCTCCAAAGTGCAGCCAAGCCATATAAACAAACTAACAGGAAACTTAAAAGCGCTAAAAACATAGTAATAATCGGGGCTTTGACATCCCCATGAAAGCTTTCTTGAATAGTTAAAGTATTCCTTTCTCAAAGGATGCGGGCATCCATGATGCCAAGGTTTTAAAGGACCAGAAAAATGTATCACCGCTGGAGAGTCTAGATTTTCATGCAGTTCTCGCATATATTTCTTCGCAATAAAAGGTGGTTTTCTATAAAAGCAATCCAACATATTCCATTTGATTGGCACAAACAGTACTTTCCCATGAAGTAATGCATTCAGAACATCCTGATCATGAAGGACAATTTTCTCTCGACAATCACGAATATACGCCATCGCCTTATTCGTGAAATCCATATCACGCAGATATTTCACATTCAACAACACAAATCCTGCATTAAAGTACAAATCCGATTCTGGAAATCCCAATCTTAAAGCATTCTGATTTGGAGCATCCTCCATGCCAGCTAAAGCATAATTTGTTATATCAGAATCATATAAAGCAGAGATATCTTTTTTAAAAATAATATCTGAATCAACATATAAAGCCTTGTCAACTTCAAAAGGTAACAGCTGAGGGATAAACAAACGCAAATAAGTTGCCAAAGAAGGATAATCGGTTGATTTCATTGGAAAATTTAATACTAGCTCTGAAGGTATATCTATAAAATGAATTTGTTTTTGATAACTATCCACCAACTCCTTCAATAAGTTTTTGCTTTTCTCTGATAGTTCTAATGATAAAACATATATTGTAATAGCCCCCGGATTAGACTCAAATAAAGATAGCAACATAGCTCCACAATGTTGACAATACTGATCATCGATACCACATATTATATTCTTCATATCACAAAATTACTTTACAACTTATCTTCTTAATCTTACAACTTCTTAAAACGCTTTTATGACATACGGTATTTCTTAAAAAAGAATCCCAAAAAACGATACCACTTAAACTTTCTCATTTTTTTCTTAGAATCTTTGAGCCAAGAACCTGAGAAATGATGAATAGAATATGTTCGCGGAGTTACTTCCAATTCACGAGTATCAAATGTTTTGGGACTAAAATAGTCTACAGGAAAAATAGATATAACCTCAGGAGAGAAATCAAACTCATCAACTTTCTGAATTTCTTTTAAAGTAAAATGCTGATTTATTATATTTAGCATAATTAAAGGCATAACTTGAATATCAAAATCCCAGTTATATTCATGGTTACCTTTAACATAGAATGGTCTATCTTGATAATAATCTAATAAATATTTCATCAATGGATGCCCCTTCTCAAACCCGATAGTAGCAGCTTCAATAACACTCTCACTCTTTTCTTTTCCTATAAAATAAGGCAAATGCAACAAATCATCAAAAGATTTTAGGACTTCTACGTCACAATCTAAATAAATTCCCCCATAATTATACAAAGCATATGCACGAATATAGTCTGAAGCAAAGGCATACTTACCTGCATAAAAGGCCGTCTTTACCCATTGTGATGAATCAATATCGAAGCACTTAAAGTTCCACAATTTAAACTCATAATCTGGAAGATATTTCTTCCAACTATATATACATGCCAGAATCCCATCCGGATAAGGCTCATCGCTCAACCAACAATAATGAATGACTTTAGGTATCATAAATTTATATATAAACAAAAGTTATAATTATTCCAAAAAACAGTCTATATTTACTGCTTCAACTCTTTAAATGCAAAATGTACACAATAGTAAATTGGCCAATAATAAGCAATGTTTCTTATTCGCTTATAGACTCTAACATCAAATTCATTTTTAGGAAATGTCAATAAATGTTTGAAGCCTTTTCGTATCTCATCAATTTCATTTTTAAAGTTTTTAGGCCTCACCCTTTGCAAAGCCTGTTTAAACTGCATCAAAGCATTTCGAAGTATCACAGTCTGCACATCAACCAATTCCCTGCCAGAAAATAATGCTTGTTCGTGTATAAAGTCTAACCAAATAAAACAAGATAGAATATAATGATAACGATTCTCTGGGGAGATTGTATGGCAAATACTATTTGCACGTTCTACATAATAATAATAAGTTTTATCAACCCAAACAATTCTATCACACATCATAATCCAACGAGGCATATTTCTACGATCTTCATAGACAAATCCTTCAGGGAATCTCAAGGAAGTAAACAGTTCCCTTTTAAATAGTCTTATCCAGACTGCACAACTTTTTCTCTCCCACATTAAATCCCGAAGTAATTCTTCTTTTACACAAAGAATATTATTTCCAGAGTTAGGAGCCAACAATTCTATATGTCCATCCTCATATTCATAACAATAATTACAAAAAGTTAGATCTGCATCATTCTCAGTCATTGCTTCAACCAAATCTTTAAACATATCAGTCCCTATATAATCATCACTATCTACAAACCCAATATAGGGAGCTGTCGCAGCATCTATTCCAGCATTTCGAGCTATACATAAACCTGCAATAGGAAGATGGATTACTTTTATTCGAGAGTCAATCTTCGCATATTCATCACAAATTTCAGCAGAATTATCTATCGACATATTCTCAACAAGAATAATCTCTATTTCCTTTAGGGATTGATTACGTACAGACTCCACACATTTATGTAAATAAGGCGCTGTATTATGTACAGGTATAATAACACTCACTAAATAATTACTTTCCATACAGAAGGGGCTTATTGATAAATGCAACAAAGATATATAAAATTGGAAACACCCAAAGAGCAATATAGAATAAATTTCATACCTTTGCCTCGTGTTACTATCAAAGCTAAAATAAAATGAGTAAATTCAGCCAAAGATTTCCAACTTCCATACGAAAAAGATACATCAAGCTTTTTCCTCCAACAGCTCTAAAGCCACTAAAATATGATAAAGACCCTAATCGCGTATCGGAGATAATATATAAAACACTATTATCAGATAAGCCTTGTATGATTGCACGATTTGGCGCAGTTGAATTAGGATGTGTCGTTAATTATCTTGGGGTAAGAAATAAGGATATCTTAAACTATATCCGAGGAAAAGCCGAACCATGGTGGTGGACAAAACCAACATTACAACAAATGTCTAACAATGCAGGATTCTTCTCCATTAGTGATAAAAATCTAAGAAGGTTTTCCGAACTAATGATACAAGATATGTCCTCAGTCGATATTTTAGCATCGTGGTTACAAGATGAAAGTCGATTTGAAAAAGAATTATCAAATGTATATAAAATCTGGCTAGAATATCTTAACCCATATTGGAGCGAAAATCCGTGGTCACGTGCCCTAGAAGGGAAGAAAGTGCTAGTGGTACATCCATTTGTAGACTCTATACAAAAACAATATAAGAAAAGAGCCTTCCTTCACAAACACCCCCAAACCCTTCCTGACTTTGACTTAAAAACGATAAAGGCTGTGCAAGGCATTGGTGGAGTATGTAATGAAGGATTTAAAGATTGGTTTGATGCTTTTGAATACATGAAAGCAGAAATTAATAAATCAAATTATGATATTTGTATTTTAGGATGCGGGGCATATGGTTTTCCTTTGGCAGCTCATGTTAAGCGAATGGGGAAAAAAGCCATACACATGGGGGGAGCAACTCAAATGTTATTTGGGATTAAAGGAAAGCGTTGGGAAGATGAATATGGAGAATTTATGAATGAACATTGGATAAGACCTTCAAAAGAGGAAACTCCAATAAATGCGATGAAAATCGAGAATGGTTGCTATTGGTAATTCACTAACCTACCAAATTATTAGCACAGATTATACAAGAGCAACTATTCCCCTATAAATATGTAATTAATTACTTGTAATCGTAACAACCTATTAAACTACTCAACTTTCAATAAAATCACAGTGGTCTCAATAAATGCAATAAGGATATACAAAATCAAGATAGATAAAAGAAATTAATAAGATAAATTTCATACTTTTGCATATAAAATCAGCAAAGAAAATCCAGTATGAGCCAAAGCCACCAACCATTCATTTTATATGATAATCAAATCTTTGATATTCAACGATTTGGAGGTATATCACGTTACTTTTGTGAAATATTGCGAAGACTAAATATGAAAAAGGATATTGCAGTTCGCTATTCTGTAAATTATTATTTAACGACTTACAGATTAGGCAAACATCGTATACCGCTCCCCCGATTCATTTTTAAGCATTATCGTAAACAATGTCAAAACCAAAACAAAGAATTAAGCAAAAATCTATTACAACAAAGCAATAAGTATCTTTTTCACCCAACTTATTACGATCCATATTTTCTAAAATATATTGGAAGTAATCCATATGTTATCACCGTACATGATATGATTCATGAAAGATTCCCCTCATACTTTTCCGATGCTTCCGAAATTATAGCACATAAAAAAGAAGTGATTACTCACGCAAAACGCATTATAGCAATAAGCCAAAACACTAAAGAGGATATTATCCAATTATTACATATTTCTCCTGAGAAAATAGACGTAATCTATCATAGTACTAGTATGAAGCCTTTCACTGGGAAACAACGCTTAACATTACCTGATTCTTTTTTACTTTTTGTCGGAGACAGAACTCCTTACAAAAACTTTAATCGCTTAGCTAAAGCTTTTTCAGAGTTAAGTACTAAAGATGAAAATTTATTCCTAGTATGTACAGGAATGCCATTTAAACAATCAGAAAAAGAACTACTTGACAAACTAAACATTTCAAACAAAGTAATACACATCAAAGCTACTGACAGAACTCTTGCAGAGTTATACAGTCGAGCTAAACTTTTTGTATTTCCGTCACTATATGAAGGATTCGGCATACCTATTTTAGAAGCCTATGCTTGTTATTGCCCTGTGGCTCTAAGTAACACAAGTTGCTTTCCTGAAATTGCAGGAGATGCAGGAATATACTTTGATCCTTATTCTGAAACATCTATACTTGAAAGCATCAAAGAAGTTATATACGATGACAGAAAACGTACAGAACTCATCATGCGAGGGAGAGAGCGTCTCAAACTTTATTCATGGGAAAAAGCAACCGCACTAACTCAGAAAACGTATTTAAAAGCGTTGAATATGGAATAACTTCTCACTTAATCTTAAACATTAAATGAACATGAAACGAGTAACTTTAAGTATCATTACCGTCAATTACAATAACAACACAGGCTTAATCCAAACATTAGAAAGCATAAAGAAACAGACATTCTCTTCGTATGAGCATATCATAATAGATGCGAATTCCACAGATGGCAGTAAAGACACCATAAAAAAGTATGCAAAAGAAAATATCCATCTTAGCCATTGGATCTCAGAACCTGACAAAGGTATATATGACGGAATGAATAAAGGTATAGAACATGCCAATGGAGAATACCTATATTTTCTAAATTCTGGTGATTGTTTAATTGAAAATATCCTTCAAAAAATACCATTCGATGGAACTGAATATATTTATGGAGATATAGAAATGGTCGGTAAAGGGAAAAGACGAATAGATAAATGTCCAGATAAGGCTGACATAATGTTCTTTCTAACAAAGTCTTTACATCATCAAGCTTGTTTCATACATCACACACTATTCCAAAATGAGAAATACGATATAAATTATAAGATTATGGCTGATTGGATACATAGTGTACGGTCTATTATTTTCAAGGAATGCAGCTATAAACATATTCCCTACACCATAGCAGAATACGATCAAAATGGTATCAGTTCAGATTATCAAACATCACAACAAGAACGTATCAAATGGCTAAAAAGCAATCTCTCCAAACCATTTTACGAAGCCTCCATTGAACTAACTGAGCTGCAACTGTCTGTATTTAAAGACATAATTCCGATTCTCAACAAAACACGTAAATTTCAAAAAAGAGCAAAACGAATTGTCATGTTCCTATATAAAATCAATTCACTATTTTCAAACAAATAAAGAGTAAAAAGAACAATAAGTACTTTTTTGACATTAACTATAAAAAACACCAACTAAATTTCTACCTCTCATACGCCTTTGTCTTAAACATATTCAGCACTTTCTTCACTATCGGGGCCATATCATAATATTTATATTCTGCTAAACGTCCACCAAAAATAACATTTTTCTCACAAGAAGCCAACGCTCGATATTGCTCATATAAAGTATTATTACGATCATTGTTAATTGGGTAATAAGGTTCCTTACCTTCTTCCCACTCAGCAGAATATTCTCTTGTAATTATAGTCTTAGAACATTTATTCACTTCATTTCCAAAACATTCAAAATGTTTATGCTCAATAATCCTTGTGTACGGAATATTCTGTTCCGTATAATTTATCACTGCATTTCCTTGGTAATTAGAACAATCAAGTTCTTCTTCTTCAAACATAAGAGAACGATACTCTAATTTTCCAAAACGATATTGATAAAATTCATCAATTGCCCCTGTAAATACAATCATATCAGCTATATTCTCAAAGTAAGTACGATTCTCAAAAAAATCAGTATTACATTTACACTCCACATCATTCAACAAACCATCTATCAATTTATTATAGCCACCGACAGGAATCCCTTGATATGTATCATTAAAATAATTATTATTAAAAGTAAAACGCACCGGCAAGCGCCTGATTATAAACGCTGGCAATTCCCGACACGATCTTCCCCATTGCTTTTCTGTATATCCTTTTATTAATGCTTCATAAATATCACGACCTACTAACATTAAAGCTTGTTCCTCTAAATTTATTGGAATATTACGTCCCTGATTTTTTATAAATTCAAAGGCCTTCGCTTTTTGTTCTTCTATTTTAGCTTTGGCTTCTTCTGGTTTCGTCACTCCCCACATTTGATAAAATGTACTCATATTAAAAGGAAGATTAAATAACTTCCCTCTATATTGAGCTAATGGGGAATTGATAAAATTATTGAATTCAACAATAGAATTTACGAACTTCCAAACCTCTCTATCTGATGTATGAAAAATGTGTGCACCATATTTATGTACATTAATGCCATATTTCTCTTCACAATAAATATTTCCTCCTAAATGAGAACGCCTATCAATAACCAAACAACGCTTGCCCAACTCTTTAGCTTTATTGGCAAAAACTGCTCCAAAAAGTCCTGCACCAACAATCAAATAATCATATTTCATAAGTTCTATTTCTACATATAAAACAATTAATTACATCCTCACGTAAATATATCAAAAAAACAGCTCTCTATACAAAAAGTTCGCCATTCCTTTTTAAAAGAAGCACTTTAAAATACATTATATCATTTGAATAAAAGTTTTATGCTCATATATATATTCATAAACCAAGCACTAGGAAGACATAATAGATAACGATATACTGATTTTATCTTTAATGACATATCGAAAATATTCTTTTCTTGATAAAATACCCATAATTCTTTGATAATAGTATTTCGTTTTCTAATATTGGAAATTCGTTTAATTGCATTCAGATAATTTCGAATAATTTGCAGAATCATGTACTCCTGAAGTCTTTTATCTGTGTAATAAATCAAAGATTCTTGATATGCATGAGATAATAATAGAAACTCATCATAAGTATGTTTTTTTTTCGTTAACCCGGTATCTGAGACTCTATAATTATAAACAATATTAGGTAAAATCATAAGTTTCTTGCAATAATGAGCATAGTGTAAAGTAAAAACCTCATCCTCTCGATAAGATAAATTTTCAATAAAACGTATATTGTATTCTTTCAGAATATTGCTTCTAAATACCTTATTCCATGTAAAACCCAAGTAATCATAATATTTCGGGTTTGTTATCAAATCAATCATCCCTTCCTGAACCTCAGAAAAGCCATGACAAATGCATAAATTGGGAGAATATAAAGTCACATTCCCATTCACTGAATGAAATGAACTACCATAAAAGATTAAATCAACATCACTTTCCTGAGCCATTAAAAAAGATAAAGCATTTTTTTCCAACCAATCATCACTATCCACAAAAATAACATATTCCCCTTGTGCCCGCTCAATACCTTTATTTCTAGCAGCACTTACCCCTCTATTTTTCTCATGAAATACATAAATATTATTATATCGACTAGCATACTCATCGCACAATTTCCCGGAGAAATCAGTACTTCCATCGTCTATCAATAAAATTTCAAAGTCATCAGAAGCTTGTGCCAAAATACTGTCAAGACATTGTTTTAGATATTTCTCCGAATTATAAACTGGAATTATAATAGATAAAGTAGGCATATTATGAATTTTATAAATTATGAACTGAATGCAAATATACTACATTATCAAACAATCCCTACCAGATTCTTCTTCATGAATTTGGATTATCTTTGATATTTACGTATTTTTGTTCAAACAACTAAAAATGAGCTCAAATGAAAATAAATTGTGTAATAGTAACATACAATAGACTCAGTCTACTTAAAGAATGTATCTCCGCTCTTAAGAACCAAACATACAAAATAAATAAGATTTATATCATAAACAATAACTCAACAGATGGAACGAGCGATTATCTACAAGAACTAATTGCAGATTCTCAGTTTGTCATTATTAACCTACCTCAAAATATTGGTGGAGCAGGGGGATTTTCAGAGGGAATAAAAAGAGTAGTGTTAGATGGTTGTGATTGGGCATGGATAATGGACGACGATACAATTCCGATGAATAATGCTTTAGAAGAACTGGTTAAAGGAACAACTGTTACAAAAAATGTTGGTTATGTATGTAGCCGGGTTGTATGGACAGATGGCATGATACATAAAATGAATATTCCCAGATTTGATTGCGAGAATAAACAACACCTTCCTATCAATTATTATTCAAATCTTGCTGACGTTCTTTTAATAAGAGCTGCGTCTTTCGTCTCACTATTAATAAACTCAAAAGCGGTTCGTGAGGTAGGATTACCTATAAAAGAGTTCTTCATTTGGGGGGATGATACTGAATTTACTACTAGAATTTACCAACATGGATACGTGTGCTTATATGCAAGCCAAAGTACTGTAATACATAAAACGACAGAAAACTATATCTCACAACTTCAAAATGCTCCGGTAGAAGCTTTATGGAAATTTCAATATGGATTCCGAAATGACATATTCCTGCGTCGAATGAGAAAAAAGAATTTTCTATTTTTTATATCTGTTATAAACGCATACAGACGAGCAGTTAGACATATTAATAAAAGGCCAGGGAATGATAAAAAGGAATTTCTAAAAGTCATTAGAAAAGCCTGTTGGAATGGATTATTTTTTAAACCAAAGATCGAATATCTTCCTTAAAATGGAGCTAACCTATTTATCTAAAAAACGTACATTTATATTCTACCGATATTTCAAGATAAACTTTATTAAGAAATCTATGAAACCATAACTTAAAATACACGTATTATTTCAAAGAAGAAGCTAACCCTCTAATGTTTAGCAAAAAAGGCAGTAACACTTGTTACAACCAAATAAAATGTCTACATTTGTAGAATTTTAGTACAAACCCCTTAACTATTTAACTAACTTAGTAATAAATTTATGAATAAATCAATGGCGAGCAAGATTAGCACATCGCTTATTATATCGACTTATAATAGAAGCGACGCATTAGAATTATGCGTTAAAAGCGTGCTACGTCAATCTCTCCTTCCCGATGAAATCATTATCGCAGACGATGGTTCTAAAGAAGAAACGGGAGAGTTAATTCATCAATTGGCAACTACTTCTGTAGTTCCCATTATACATGTGTGGCATGAAGATTTAGGGTTCAGATTAGCTACAATCCGTAACAAAGCCATTGTAAAAGCTACTAAAGAATACATCATACAAATCGATGGAGACATCGTTTTGCATAAAGACTTTGTCAAAGATCATGTTCGCTTTGCCCAAAAAGGCAGTTTCGTAACAGGTAGCCGTGTGCTAATCCGGGAAGCCCTGACAAAAAAGATGTTGGCAGAAAAAAACTGCGTTATATCTATCCACGACAAAGGAACAAAAAATACAATCAACGGAGTACACTTGCCATGGCTGAGTCCTCTGTTACAACATTATCGCCAGTGGGACATTTCTTATTCCAGAGGATGTAATATGGCTTTTTGGAAAGAAGATCTGTTGAAAGTTAACGGATACAACGAAGCAATTACGGGTTGGGGAAGCGAAGACCACGAATTAGTGTGCCGACTCATCAATAGCGGAGTGCGCAAGCGTACTATCAAATTTGCAGGAATTGTATTCCACCTTTATCACGAACTTCATGGAACCGACAATTTGAGCAATAACCGCAGCATTTTGAGCGATACCAAAACCCAAAAGCTGACCTGGTGCGAAAAAGGAATCATACAAAACTAATATGGAAAAGAATTTAAACTTTTTAGACAGAAACGAATTTAACTACAGCCCATCAAAAGAAGTAGTAGAAGCACTCAAAAACTTCGATATAAATAAACTTTGCTTTTATACCCGTATTTACGATGAAGGCAAAAAAAGCATTTTATCCGTTTTCTTATCTGAATTATACGATATAGACGAGACGCAAGTTTTATTAGGGTACGGCGGAGAGGATATTCTGAAACAGGCCGTACATTATTTCCTCACAGAAGAAGACGGAAATAAAACGATGTTGATTCCTAAATTCTCATGGTGGTATTATAAGTCTATCGCAGATGAAGTGAACGGTCGCACTTTACAATATCCTCTTTATGAAGACGGAAACACGTTCAAGTACGACTTCGCCGCCATGAAAGATATGATACAAAAAGAAAATCCGAAGATTTTACTGCTTGCATCGCCCAATAATCCTACCGGGAATGGTCTGACTCCGGAAGAACTGGATGAGTTGCTGGCTGAAGTTCCTGCCAAAACGAAGGTCTTGATTGACGAAGCATACGCCTCTTTCGTCTCAACAGACACAAGATATATCAAAGAGCTGGTGAACAAATATCCGAATTTGATCATCTCCCGCACTTTATCCAAGTTTTACGGCTTGCCGGGGTTACGCATGGGATTCGGTTTCATGAGTAAAGAACTGGAAAAATTTAGCAAATACAGCAACAAATATCTGGGATACAACCGGATATCTGAAGACATAGCTATTGCAGCACTCAAATCGGATGCACACTACCGTAACATCGCCAAACTGATGAATGAAGATCGTGCCCGCTATGAAAAAGAAATCGGTGTGCTGCCCGGATTTAAGGTATACGAATCGGTAGCCAACTTTATTTTAATCAAATATCCGATTGCATTAAAAGAAGCACTGCAAAAAGCGTTTGCCGAACAGAGTTATAAAGTGAAATTTATGAATGAACCGGATATCAACACTCATCTGCGCATCACGCTGGGACGCCCTGAGCAGAACCGGATCGTCATAGATACAATCAAAGAAATCGCATCCAAATGAAAGCTGTAATACTAGCCGCAGGAATAGCCTCACGTCTACGCCCACTGACCGACACAACTCCCAAATGCTTGCTCAAGATAGGAGAACGTTGTTTGTTGGAAAGGGCTTTTGACGCTTTAATACAAAATGGTTTTAACGAATTTATCATTGTCACCGGATATCGCCAGCAACAAATAGTCGACTTTCTGCAAGCTCATTATCCGGCTCAAAGTATTACTTTCATCTACAATGATAAATATGAATCAACCAACAATATCTATTCTTTGTGGCTGACCCGCCCTTATACGGAAGGGGAAGAGGTATTACTTCTGGATAGTGACATCGTATTTGATCCCCAGATCGTAGAGAAGTTGCTCCGGTCGGACAAAGCCGATGTATTGGCACTCAACCGCCACGAACTTGGTGCCGAAGAAATTAAGGTTATTGTGGACAATGAACAAAAGGTAGTGGAAATCAGTAAGGTTTGCTCTATACCTGATGCAATCGGTGAATCAATAGGTATTGAAAAGATGTCGGCAGCATACACACAAGCGTTATTCCGTGAACTGGAGATGATGATCTTATCAGAAGGATTGGACAATATTTTCTATGAACGGGCGTTTGAAAGACTGATTCCACAAGGATATAGTTTCTACGTAATGGACACCACCGAATTCTTTTCGGCAGAGCTGGACACGGTAGAAGATTTCCAACAAGCACAGAAGCTGATTCCGGCTAGTCTTTACTAATATAAAATTTGAATAGAAATGGCCACTTACGATATTCGCCCCTTACAGCTTCGCATCTTAAAGAATTTACTAGCAATAGATAAAGTCTGTAAAGAACATAACCTGCGATATTATATCATGGCAGGTACGATGTTGGGAGCTGTACGCCACAAAGGATTTATCCCCTGGGATGATGATCTGGATATTGGTATGCCACGGGCAGACTATGATCTATTAATGACTAATGCCAAGGAATGGTTGCCGGAGCCATACGAAGCCGTATGCGCTGAGAATGACAAAGAATACCCGCTTCCGTTTGCCAAGATACAGGATGCCGACACAACATTAATTGAACGTATGCATCTTAAATATCTGGGAGGCGTATATATTGATGTATTCCCATTGGACGGTGTGCCGACAGGCCGTATGGCACAAAGAATGCATTTTGCCAAATATGAATTTTACAAACGGGTTCTTTACCTGATTCACCGCGACCCGTATAAGCATGGAAAGGGGCCAAGTTCATGGATACCATTACTATGCAGGAAGTTTTTCACACTCACCGAAGTACAGAAAAGCATCAGAGAGGTTATGACCAAATACGACTTTGACAAGAGTGATCTTATTTGTGACTATGACGACGGCATGAAAGGAATCATGCCAAAAAAGATTTTGGGAGTTCCTACCCCTGTCTTGTTCGAGAACGAAGAAGTATGGGGTGTACAGGAATATGACACATATCTGTCTCAGAAATATGGGGATTATATGACGATTCCCAAACAGAGTGGACAAAGACAACATAATTTTCATTACTTGGACTTGAATAAACCTTATCGGGATTTTGAAGTCTAATTATAAACCATATAAGCAGTAGGTAACAACAGAGATGAGAATAGGTTTTGACGGAAAACGTGCAGTGCAGAATTTCACCGGGTTAGGTAATTATAGCCGCTATGTAGCGGATATTCTTTGCCACTTCTATCCGGAGAATGACTATGTCCTGTATGCACCTAAAAAACGGGAAAACAAAAGGATGAATCTATTAACCGGACAATACCGGCAGCTCACTCTCGCCTATCCTGCTACTTCTTTTTGGAAAAAACTAAGTTCATTATGGCGCGTATGGGGAATCACCTCTCAATTGGAGAAAGAAGGTATTGAGTTATTCCACGGACTCAGTAACGAGCTTCCTCTCAACATCCATAAAAGTCGCATTAAAAGTATTGTAACTATCCACGACCTGATATTTTTGAGGTATCCGCAATATTACCAATCTATTGACAGGAAAATATATACATACAAATTCCGTAAAGCGTGCGAAAATGCTGATAAGATAATTGCTATCAGTGAATGTACCAAACGGGATATTATCCGATACTTCAACATCCCTGATGATAAAATAGAAGTCGTTTATCAAGGATGCGACGTCTCATTTACTCATCCGGTGACGGAAGAAAAAAAGGAGGAGGTACGGAAAAAATACCAGTTGCCGGACCACTATATACTTAATGTAGGCAGCATTGAAGAACGAAAAAATATTCTTGCAGCAGTACAGGCATTGCCTATGCTGCCGCAACATATTCATATCGTTATCGTAGGACGCCGTACAGGCTACACAGAAAAGGTTGAACAGTTTATCAAAGATAACGGTTTAGGCGAAAGAGTGCATATTATCAGTAATGTCCCTTTCAACGATTTGCCCGCTTTTTATCAATCAGCAGAGATTTTTGTATATCCTTCCCGTTTTGAAGGTTTCGGTATCCCCATCATAGAGGCACTATATTCGGGTACTCCTGTGGTAGCCGCCACAGGCTCATGTCTGGAAGAAGCCGGAGGGCCCGACTCTATCTACGTAAACCCGGATGATATCACCGGACTGGCTGATGCATTTAAACAAATATATTCAAATTCCGATAAAAGGAAGAACATGGTAGAGAAAGGACGGGAATTCGCGAAACGGTTCTCTGAGAAACAACAATCGGAAGAAATTATTAACATCTACAAGAAACTAATACGATGAACATACTTAAACACTCAATAAAGAAATTTATATATGGTACGCTTCCATATTATTTTATGAAAGGGTATAAGCCGGATTCTCCTTATCTGAAGTATTATAAATACATCAGAAAACATGGATATTCAAGACACTTATACGAATTCAAAGATGAGTATTTGAGTATGCCTGTCGATGTACGGAAAGACGAAAATAGGAATTTGTATTATGTACTAAAGGAGGATGGTAAACGCCTGTACTTCCAAAGAACAACACCTCCCCATAAAATCCAGAAGTATTACAGGGCGTTGATGATAGAGCAAGACCAACGCTCCGCACACCATTATTTCAATAATAATAAGGACGTAACGGGAAAGGTTTTTGTTGACGTGGGATGTGCCGAAGGATATTCTTCGCTGGAGATTATCGAAGAAGCCAAACATGTTTATTTATTTGAGCAGAACGAATCGTGGCTGGAAGCTATCAGGGCCACTTTTGAGCCATGGAAAGACAAGGTAACCATTGTTCAGAAGTATGTGAGCAACCGTAATTCTCCCAAAGAACAGAAACTGGACGATTTCTTCAGAGACAAACCGGACGAGCATCTATTTATAAAAATGGATATAGAAGGGGCTGAGCGCCGTGCGCTGGCCGGATGTGAACAGCTTTTCCGGGATTGCAAGAAAATAGATTTCGCCATCTGTACTTATCACCTACATGATGACGAGGAGGTTATTTCTGCGTTTCTTGATAAACACAACTGCACATACAGAAATCAAAAAGGATTTTTCAGACACAAGATCAGGAGTGTTGTTCTTCGAGGCAACAAGAAAGTAAATTAACTACCGATAGTCAGAAGATAGCAAATCGCAATAATCATACTTACACAAGTAGGTATCATAAATATGTTTTTCCTTCGCTAATAAATAATGCGAGAAGTGAGGCTCCCAGGAAAGGAACTTACGCGTAGAGCGACATAAGCGGAACAATAAAATATGCGAAACGATATGTTTTGACTTCTCTTTTCGGGCTGCACGACGGTAAATGTAGTGGGTAAAGAACTGATCACTGTAATAAAGAGCGAGCTTGACAGTAGCCGCCACATCCCAACCCCGCAAAGAAGCATATTCGGTCATTATATATGCCAGCACTTCCCGGGATATGCACAGACGGCACATATTACGGCAAACTTTATCACAATCTATTTCCGGTAATAACTGCATACGGTTCACATCAACCAAAGAGAAGCTATATTCATTTGCTCCATTCTGATGAATCAGAATATTGCCGGGAGAATAGTCCAAATGTAAAATACCCGCCTGATGTAATGCAAAAGTGTAACGCGCGAACGCCAGTAACTTGTCTTCATTTCCCTCAACCTTACCGTCCATCAAATAACGAACGGTTTCACCATTGTCATAGCAACAAACATAGTAGCTGTTTGTAAGAAGACCTTTCTGAAATTGTTCGATCATGGCAATCGGTTCCGGAGTATTGAAACCATGCTTCTGAAGTTCCATGGAATAGATATAGGAGCGGGCAGCTTTGGATTGGCGGAAATATGAATAGACAACACGATTAATGATGTGAGGCTTTTTAAAGCTTTTCACAACAACATCAACGTTATCCAGACTAATCCGTTTTAGAATATTACGCCCATCATACACCACCTTTCCTTCATCCGCAAAGAACTTGGGAATCTCCTCTATCTGTTTTTGCAAATGTGTGTACTTGGGATTTACAATCACTCTCATTACACTCTTCTATAAATCCTACTTACAAAGATTGTGCAAAGATAAAGAAATTAGGGCATATTCCGACTATATTTTTTTCTTTTATCGCAAAACTAAGATAAAAGGGGACAATTTAGCCCTTTATTTCGACTCCCAAGTCTGCGCAGGCTTGCTTTATTGCCTTAAAGCAATAATATCCATGCGAAAGTTTATCGGCTATTTGCAATACATTTTTCTTCATTTCCATGTATTGTCCTGCACTTATTTTAGGTAAAATATCTTCAAGTTCCGTCAAAGAAGAGATACATATACCCACATTGTTCTTCTTCACAAAAGGCGCCAGCCCGGCTTTCTCCCAAACGATAATCGGAAGACCGCAACGTATGTAGAGAGACATTTTATGAGGAGCGTTATATTGAAGATATTCTCCCAAAGCACCACTTCCTCCCTCTAAAGAAGATCCATACCAGGCAAGTCCATATTCGCCTTCTGCCGTCGCTATCAGCTCGTCCGAAGAGACAAAGCCTTTATAATCAACTTTTCCTTCCAGTTTTTCGGTTTCAAGACCACTTCCATAGAGCACTATATCATAAGAACGGGGAGAATTTGCCTGTTTATATAAGAAATCATTATGATAAGAAGACAAAGCACCGACAAACAGGATGCGGTTCGGTGATTTCGGTACATCATTGCCGGCAACAGGTTGGCTATCGGATAAATAATCAAATATCTCCAATATCTGCAGCTTGGCCTTAATTCCATGTTCAAGCAGCCAGTCCCTCATACGTTCACTATGTACAATCACACAGTCCGAGTGATCCAAGCGCGCTATTTCTTGGGGGATAGTCAGCTTCTTACGACGAAAACTACCCAAATCATGAATCAACGTCACCACCTTGCAGCCACGTAGATGAGCCATATTGCAGACAAATGCATAATATTTCTTCAAAGGATATTGCAGTACCAGCACATCGCCTTTACGCAAACAGAGAATACTCTTCAGCACACTGAATAAGGTACAACAAAAAGCTACAACGACATTTCTATACCGGGTTTGTTTCAGCCCGACATTCCGGAAGCCATGCGACTCCATTATCTGTTCAATGTCTGTTTTTGCTTTATTTCCGGCATTATCGACACCTCGGTAATTTCTTGATAGATAACAAATCATAGGAATGATATTTTATAGTTCATTTTGCGCCAAAACCAATGCGGCAGCCACTGTATCGTCCATATCAAAATAAGCGTATTGAGCTAAACGTCCGCCAAACAAGACTCCGGGAGTATGTATAGCCAACTCCTTGTATTTCTCGTATAACCGCATATTTCTCTCGTCATTCACCGGATAATAAGGTTCGTCCCCGGGAGTGAATGCAGAAGGATATTCGCGGGTGATCACCGTATGCGGCTGCTTACCAAATTCGAAATGTTTATGTTCGATAACACGGGTATAAGGAATCTCTCTTTCACAATAATTAATGACCGCATTCCCCTGATAATTTTCCATTTCCAGACGTTCGTGTTCAAAACGAAGACTACGGTATTCCAAATGCCCGAAACGAAAATCGTAATACTCGTCAATACATCCGGTAAACAATACTTTATCCACCAGCGAATCCAGTTCTTCACGAGCAGAAAAATAATTCGTCCCCAAACGCACATCAGCTCCTTCAAACAAACTTTCAATCAGTTTATTGTATCCGCCTTTAGGAATGCCTTGATACTCGTCATTAAAATAATTATTATCATAAACGAAACGGAAAGGAAGTCGTTTTATAATAAAGGCCGGAAGCTCCGTTGCAGGACGCCCCCACTGTTTTTCCGTATATCCCTTGATTAGTTTCTGATAAATATCTTTTCCACAAAGCGTCAAAGCCTGTTCTTCCAGATTGGCAGGAGCCTGGATATGTGCATATTCGCTACGTTGTTCTTCAATCTTATCCTTAGCCTCTTTAGGAGTGTTAACTCCCCATAACTTATTAAAAGTATTCATGTTAAAAGGCAGATTATATAATATGCCTTCATAGTTAGCTAATGGAGAATTAGTGTAGCGATTAAATGTTACGAAACGGTTCACATAATCCCAGACTTCTTTATTGTCTGTATGAAAGATGTGCGCTCCGTAAAGATGTACATGAATGCCATCTACATTCTCACAATAGATATTTCCGCCGATATGACTACGTTTATCTATAACAAGACAGCGCTTGCCCGCATCAATGGCTTGACGAACAAACACAGCCGCAAACAACCCTGCTCCAACTACCAGATAGTCATATTCTTTCATATACATTCAAAAGCTATTTATGATTAATCAATGATTCCCTCAATCTTTGCAATCACCTGTTCGGGAGTTATATCCCTCAAGCAAGCATAGTCGCCCCGCCAGCAAGGCTTCTGTCCATAAACCGAACAAGGACGACAGGATAAATCGAGTTGTACTGTATTGACCGGTAATTGTTTCCACCCCATAAATCCGGCATAAGGATGAGTAGCTCCCCAAACGGAAACCACAGGTATATTCACCAGAGATGCCAAATGCATATTAGCAGAGTCCATAGACAACATCACATCCAGATGACTCATCAGATTCAGTTCCGTACGCATATTCAATTTACCGATCATGGAAACCACCGAAGGATATTTAGCAATCCAGGAGTCAAAGACTTCCTGTTCGCTTTTCCCACCGCCAAACAGAAAAACTTTCACCGCAGGATTAGCAGCAAAATGAGCAACAACCTGTTCCTGCAATTCTAACGGATAAATCTTGCCCTTATGCTTGGCAAAAGGAGCAATACCGATCCATTTTTGTTTTCCTTTCGGTCCTGTCATCGGTTCAATCTCTGCGAAATCACCCTTTCCTTCTCCATAAATAGAAGAAAAGTTCAATAAAACCGGCAGTCCCAACTTTTCTAACACATCAGCATAACGACGGAAAGAACTTTTCTGGTTCTCCAGCACTTTATGACGGCGGCGAACCAGTTTCTTTTTTCCGGCTCTCCCTTTACAAATGAAAGCAACCGGTATATTGGCAAGGCGAAACCGCAGACACAGATATTTCGAACGAAGTACGTGATGAAAGTCCGCCACGTAATCGAAATGCATCCTTTTCAGTTCCGAGTAAAGGCTGTTCAATCCCCATAGCCCTTTATGCTTACCTGTCAGATCAGCTCCGACAAAATTCACATTTTCAGGCAAACTTTGAAAAAGAGGTTGCCATACGGCACGACTTAATACAGTGATTTCGTGCTGTGGATATTGCACAGCAAGCGAATGTATCACAGGTATTGTCATGGCTACATCGCCAAGAGCTGAAAAACGGATAATGAGAATACGCGCCATTCGTTATTTTTTTGCATAAAGCACCGGATTCAACGCCGGGTCGTTATACATCTTCATCTGTTTATATACTTTCATATATTTTCTTCCGGCTTCAATGTCGGCCAACAACTGTTCGATAGCAGAAGAAAGGTCTTTCTGCTGTTCCAACAGAATATTCAGCTTGGTCCGGCATTGCTCACGATGTTCTTCGGTAGTATCCGTACGTTCCACCTCCTGCTTCATGTGGTAAATTTTCAACGCAAGAATAGAAAGCCGGTCAATTGCCCATGCAGGACTCTCCGTATTGATAGTTGCATCAGAAAGCGGTTTAACAGCTTTGTATTTGTCCAAAAAATAACTATCAATCAGTTCAACCAGATCAGTACGGTCTTGATTGGACTTATCAATTCTTCTTTTCAAAGCCAGTGCTTCTACAGGATCAATTTGAGGGTCACGGATAATATCTTCGAAATGCCATTGAACGGCATCGATCCAATTTTTCAAGTATAAATAATACTCAATCGTCTTCAACTCGTAAGGATTGTTCATCGGTGCATCTACACTGTCCGTTACGTGGTAATCAGTCGTCGATTTCCAAAAAATCTCGTTGCAAAGGTTACTAAATGTCATAATCTTAACTAGCTTATAGATATATAATAGGGCAAATCTATGTAATATTTTTCAGACAAGCAACCCTTTCTTACTTTTTTATTTCCTACCTTTGTGGGAACTAAATACAGATTGTATATGAAAATTATTATCGATAATAAGATACCTTATATAAAAGAGGCTGTCCAGACAATAGCCGACGAAATAATCTACGCCCCCGGAAAGGATTTTACTCCGGAACTGGTACAAGACGCAGATGCGCTGATTATCCGGACTCGTACTCACTGCAATCAGGAATTACTGGAAGGCAGCCGGGTAAAGTTTATAGCTACGGCAACCATAGGGTTCGACCATATCGATACTGAATATTGTAAGCGGGCAGGTATCGAATGGACAAATGCACCCGGTTGCAACTCAGCTTCTGTTGCCCAATATATTCAATCTTCACTCCTGATATGGAAGTCTTTCAAAAATAAGAAACTGGACGAACTGACTATTGGAATCGTAGGAGTAGGAAATGTGGGGAGTAAAGTTGCCAAAGTCGCCGAAGACTTCGGCATACGCGTTCTACTGAACGATCTGCCACGGGAAGAAAAAGAAGGAAAAGAATCCTTTACCTCTTTAAATAAGATAGCGGAAGAATGTGACATCATCACTTTTCACGTACCTTTATATAAAGAAGGCAAATACAAAACATTCCACCTGGCAGATGAAGATTTCTTCAATTCGCTAAAACGCAAACCTGTTATCATTAATACTTCACGAGGAGAAGTTATCAACACGGGCACTCTCTTGAAGGCATTGAACAATGGTTCTATCTCAGACGCTATTATTGATGTATGGGAACACGAACCGGAAATCAATCGTGAATTATTAGAGAAAGTGATTATCGGCACTCCACACATTGCCGGATATTCCGCTGACGGCAAGGCTAACGCAACGCGAATGTCGCTGGATGCAATCTGTAAGTTCTTCCATATAGAGGGAAAGTATGAAATTAACGCTCCCGCACCCACCTCTCCTATCATTCATGCACAAAGTCAGGAAGAAGCATTGCTCCAAATATATAACCCTGTCGAAGACAGCGACCGGCTGAAAGCTCAACCGGAACTGTTTGAAGAATTACGGGGAAACTATCCGTTACGAAGAGAAGAAAAAGCCTACATAATAAAAATCGAATAAAACAATTTCTCACATATTTTTATAAAGTTCTTTTCAACTCACCTGCTATCTTCCGAGAATGCATCACCACACCTTCCCTAATCAGATGATAACGCGAGTCATAGAACATACTATCAGGATAAACACAACCGGAAGGTTCCAAATAATAAGGAAAGCCTATAGCCTTCAAACTCTCCGAGATACGGTTAATGGCCAAAGAATCATTTTGAAAAGAAGAACGACAATATGGAGGAGGCAAGAAGAAAATAGTCACCCCCCGCTCACTTAAAATAGATATTTTCTCTTTTAAATCTATAAAAACTTTTTCATCGGGTGATACCATAGGTAATGGGGCACTGTCCCAATGTCCGGCAGAAGATAGATTATAATGTCCGGTATAATCACCATATTCATTATATTTGGTACGAACTTCCATATTCTCCGGTATATCTTCTATATCCATACCTATCCGTTTTACACGTTTACGAATCAAGCGATACATCGAAAAAAAATTATGTGTATTTACCATATTATATAAGGCCTTTCCCCATTCATGCTTTATCAGATACATATCAGTCAGACCTTCATCCCCATAATAACTGCCCTCCTTAAGAAAATGATTATATTCTGCAGAAACGAGCAGCACATCTCCTTTTCGCAAATGGTCGTAAACCTCCTCAAACATATAATTCAATCCCAACCCGATATGTATTCCCATATTCACAGGTTCCAGATGTAATGTATCTCTCAGAATGGAAGAATCAAAGCCAAAGCGGGCGTTAGAACCGCCTATTATTAGCAAGCGGGACTGATTTCCCAATTCTTCCAAACGCTTTTCTTTATCCAGTGCAGACGCATAATTCACATATGTCAAATCATCTTGCCATGCTAAAAAGACCAACGTTCCCCAACACAATGCATTAATAACAGCTACGGGAATTAATGCTAAAAGAAGATTTCTTAAGAACTTTCTCATATTCCTTATTTAGAATTGAAAATAAATGAACTCCGAGGACTTACCCATGGTTATCTCTATGAATAAGATTACAAACGTCAGGATAGCAACGCGCAATGATTTACTTTTTAGAAATTGAATCTGCAACGCATATGGCTTATCTCGCTGAAACCATTCCAGAATCCAGAAAAGCAGAATATACAATCCTACCTCCAAAGAGTGGGAAGGCATATTGCCGGTAGACTGTTGCATAGAAAAAAGTCGTCCGATATAGCCGATAGCTTGTTCCATATTTTCTGCCCGGAACAGTATCCAGCCGATTACTACCAGAAAAAATGTTGTTCCTATCTGAATAGCCTCCTTCCAGGAAGGAAGAAGTTTTCCTTCTGCCACAATGCCACGATATTTTCCATTGGAAGAAGCAAGTAATAAAGGCAGGAATAATAAAGCATGGAAAAGTCCCCAGCAAATAAATGTCCAGTTAGCTCCATGCCAGAAGCCGCTTACGAGAAATATAATAAAAGTATTCCGCACACTTTTCCACTTCCCTACCCGGCTTCCGCCTAAAGGAATATAAATGTAATCTCTAAACCATGTCGTTAGCGAAATATGCCATCTTCTCCAAAACTCCGCTATATTACGCGAGATATACGGATAATCGAAATTCTTCATTAATTTAATCCCGAGCAACTTGGCTGTACCGATAGCTATATCCGAATAACCGGAAAAATCACAGTAGATTTGAAAGGTGAAGAAGACAGCTCCTAAAAATAGTTGTATGCTTCCCAACTGTTGGTAATTGCTAAAAACAATATCGACCAATCGGCTACAATTATCGGCTATCACCATTTTCTTAAATAACCCGTACAGTATCTGCTGCATTCCGTCTACTGCCTGTCCATAATCGAACGTGCGAACTTTCAAGAACTGCGGCAACAAGTTAGTAGCCCTTTCGATAGGACCTGCCACTAATTGAGGAAAGAAACTGATAAAAGCAAAAAATGCCACCATATCATGTGTAGGTTTCATTTTATGCTGATATATATCAATAGTATAGCTGAGAGCCTGAAAAGTGTAAAAGCTGATTCCAACAGGAAGCAGAATATCTAATGTTACCCAATCCAACTTAATCCCGAAAGTCTCAAATAAGGACACAAAGTTCTCAGAAAAGAAATTAAAGTACTTAAATATGCATAACACCAACAAATTCAATGTAATATTAGCCGCACATATCCATCGTTGAATCAAACGACGTTCTTGCCGCTCTATCAGGATTCCGCTAGCATAACTACACAAAGTAGTAAATGCTATTAAAATTAGAAAACGCCAGTCCCACCAACCATAAAAGATATAACTACTGATTACAACAAATATATTTTGTAATTTCAAACGTTTAAAAATAAACCAGTATCCGATAAAAAACAATGGCAAGAATATTACATATTCTATTGAATTGAACAACATAACAGTTTAGAAAGCTAATTTAGTGTGGGGATTATAACGTCGTTATAATCTGTTCTATTACTCGTGGGAAATGTTCGTACTCTAAAGCGTGTACCTTCTCGGCGACATCCCCAGGAGAATCTGTCGGAAGAACGGGACAGGTCGCCCGAAAGATCGTATCTCCTTCATCATAGTGTTCATTAATATAATGTATAGTAATACCGCTTTCTTTTTCACCGGCAGCAACCACAGCCTGGTGAACACGATCTCCATACATCCCCTTCCCGCCGAACTTCGGAAGAAGTGCAGGATGTATATTTATGATTTTATCAGGATAAGCATGCAAAAGTAAATCCGGCACGCGGACAAGGAATCCTGCCAGCACAATAAAATCAATTCGATACTCCTGCAAAACAGCCAGAATTTCATCTCCGGCTATCCAATCTTCCTTTGTAAACACGTTACAGGGCACTCCTAGACGGTGTGCACGCTCCAAAACATAGGCATCACTTTTGTTGGAAAGCACCAATGACACCAGAGCAGAGTCATTCTTTTGGAAATACCGGATAATATTCTCGGCATTAGAGCCGGAACCGGAAGCGAAAATAGCGATGTTTTTCTTCATAACTCTCGATTTCAATGCACAAAACAGTGAAAAATGTGCAAAACATTGCATTTATTTAGTCAAATATTTGCGCAAAACGATAAATATTCATTCCTTTGCACCGCAAATTTAAAGAAATAAAACTAATTATTAATTAAAAACTTAAAGTTATGTCTGAAATTGCATCAAGAGTAAAAGCGATTATCGTTGATAAATTAGGCGTAGAGGAATCAGAAGTTACAACCGAAGCAAGCTTCACTAACGACCTGGGAGCAGATTCTCTTGACACTGTAGAACTTATCATGGAATTCGAAAAAGAATTCGGTATCTCTATTCCTGATGACCAAGCAGAAAAGATTGGTACTGTAGGTGATGCTGTATCTTATATCGAAGAACACGCTAAGTAATTATCCGATTTCATCAATATGGAATTAAAAAGAGTGGTAGTAACAGGCCTTGGCGCCATTACTCCTGTTGGCAATGGTGTGCCCGAATTTTGGGAGAATATTGTGAACGGGGTTAGTGGAGCAGGGCCTATTACTCATTTTGATGCGTCGCTATTCAAGACCCAATTCGCATGCGAAGTGAAAAACTTCGATGTAACGAAATATATCGATCGTAAAGAGGCAAGGAAAATGGATCTGTACACTCAGTACGCCATTGCAGTTGCCAAAGAAGCGGTAGCAGACTCCGGTCTTGATGTAGAAAAAGAAGACTTGAACAGAATCGGTGTTATTTTTGGCGCCGGTATCGGTGGTATACATACATTTGAAGAGGAAGTAGGCAACTACTACACTCGTCAGGAAATGGGTCCGAAGTTTAATCCGTTCTTCATCCCGAAGATGATCTCGGATATCGCTGCCGGACAGATTTCTATCATGTATGGCTTCCATGGTCCTAACTACGCGACTTGTTCGGCATGTGCTACTTCTACCAATGCCATTGCAGATGCATTTAACCTGATTCGTCTGGGCAAAGCAAATGTGATTGTATCCGGTGGTTCGGAAGCGGCTATCTTCCCCGCAGGTGTAGGCGGTTTCAATGCTATGCATGCTCTGTCAACCCGCAACGACGAGCCCGAAAAGGCTTCACGTCCGTTCAGTGCAAGCCGTGACGGCTTCATCATGGGCGAAGGTGGCGGTTGCTTGATTCTGGAAGAATTGGAACATGCGAAAGCCCGTGGTGCTAAAATCTATGCAGAAGTTGCTGGCGTAGGCATGTCTGCTGATGCACATCACCTGACAGCTTCTCATCCGGAAGGTCTTGGAGCCAAACTTGTGATGATGAATGCATTGGAAGATGCGGAAATGGACCCGAAAGAAGTGGATTATATCAATGTACACGGTACATCTACTCCGGTTGGTGACATTTCGGAAGCAAAAGCGATTAAAGAAGTATTCGGTGATCATGCGTTCGAGTTGAACATCAGTTCAACAAAATCAATGACAGGTCACTTGCTGGGTGCTGCCGGTGCGGTAGAATCAATTGCAAGTATCCTTGCCATCAAGAACGGCATTGTTCCCCCGACTATCAACCATGAAGAAGGTGACGACGACGAAAATATCGACTATAACCTTAATTTCACGTTCAATAAAGCACAGAAACGCGAAGTTAATGTTGCCTTGTCCAACACATTCGGATTCGGCGGTCATAATGCGTGCGTTATCTTCAAAAAATACGCTGAGTAAAATCGTGTTACGAAACCAAATAGATAAGATAAGGCTCTTGTTCCACAGGGATAGAGAGTCTTATCTTTGTTTTTACCGGATACTCGGTTTCTACCCGCGTAACATCCAGCTCTATGAGCAGGCTCTCTTACATAAATCCTCATCTGTCCGTTCGGACAAGGGGCGTCCGTTAAACAATGAGCGTCTGGAATTTTTAGGTGATGCCATTCTCGACGCTATCGTAGGCGATATCGTCTACAAACGTTTTGAAGGGAAGCGGGAAGGTTTCCTGACAAACACACGTTCCAAGATTGTACAACGGGAGACTTTAAACAAACTTGCCGTAGAGATCGGACTGGACAAACTTATTAAATATTCAACCCGTTCTTCTTCCCACAACAGCTATATGTACGGGAATGCTTTCGAGGCATTTATCGGAGCGATCTACCTGGACCAAGGATATGAACGCTGCAAACAGTTTATGGAGCAGCGAATCATTAATCGTTATATCGATCTGGATAAAATCTCCCGTAAAGAAGTAAACTTCAAATCAAAACTGATCGAATGGAGCCAAAAGAGCAAACTGGAGGTTTCTTTTGAACTGATTGAGCAATTCCTTGATCAGGACAGCAATCCTGTTTTCCAGACAGAAGTACGCATTGAAGGACTTCCTGCCGGAACCGGAACCGGATATTCCAAGAAAGAATCCCAACAAAATGCCGCCCAAATGGCTATAAAGAAAGTAAAGGACCCGACTTTCATGGCAACCGTCAACGAAACCAAAATGCAGCAATCAGCAATGGCAGCCGAACCTGAACCCGAAATGGATGCAGACTCTGATATCGAATTGCTGAATGACAATATATTGGAAGAAAATGAGTTCGACAATGAGATTACGGCAGAACCGATCGTGGAATCTATCCAAAGCAAATCCCCATGCGACGTCCCTGAATCACCAGATCGTGATCTTCACTAACCAACTTTAGTTTCCCAGCCACTTCTTCCAAAGGGATAGAAGCGATAGTATCTCCTTTTAGTGCAACCATACGCCCGAATTCCCCGTTGGCAATCAGTTCCGTCGCGTGTCCGCCCATCCGGGTAGAGAGATTACGGTCATAAGGAGTAGGCGAACCACCACGTTGAATATACCCTAATACGGTTTCACGGGTTTCAATACCCGTCTCATACTCTATTTCCTGTGCAATGTATTCCGCAGCACGTTTACGACCGTCCGTCCGAATGCCTTCAGCTACTACTACAATAGAGTATGGTTTCCCCTTTTTCAATCTTTCCAAAATAGTGTTTCCTATGTTTTTAATGCTATAAGGTATTTCAGGCACAAGAATAACATCTCCCCCTCCTGCCATACCGGAATACAAAGCAATCCAACCCGCTTTATGTCCCATGACTTCAATCACCATCACCCTTTTATGAGAACTTGCGGTAGAATGCAACCGGTCGATAGCATCTGTAGCAATACTTACAGCCGAGTCGAAACCAAAAGAGATATCCGTCCCCCAGATATCGTTGTCAATGGTTTTAGGAACCGAAACGATATTTACACCCATGGCGGCAAATTTGGCAGCCGTCTTTTGCGTTCCGTTTCCGCCGATACAGACAACACAATCCAATCCCATTTCCCGAATATTCTGAAGGATCAGTGCAGGTTTATCGACATCCGAAATAACACCTCCTTTTTTAAAAGGCTTCTCGCGGGAAGTCCCCAACATCGTTCCACCAAGATTCAGCAAACCCGATAAAGATTTATCTGTAAAGGATTCTACATCTTTTGTGAGCAACCCCTGAAAGCCGCTATGAATACCTACCACTTCCATACCGTAGTAGTTAATGGCAGTTTTGCACACGCCACGAATAGTGGCATTTATACCGGGGCAATCTCCCCCTGATGTTAAGATTCCGATTCTCATTGTCGCATTTTTTAGTCTAAAACTCGGAGATTATATGAAAGCCGTCAATTTTTAACGATTATTTCCGTCGTAAAGATAGAAAAAAAAGATAAATAAGTTACTTTTGCACGACTAAACATTATTATGTTAAAGCAGAAATGAATATTACAAAAATTATTAGTAAGACTTTTGATTCCCGTTTAAAACAGATAGACCTATATGCTACTCAGGCCAGTGAGATACAGCATAGTGTACTAAACCGCTTAGTACATCAGGCTGCTCAGACAGAATGGGGAAAAAAGTACGACTATTCCTCGATCCGCAGCTATGAAGACTTCAGAAAACGTGTTCCAATCCAGACTTATGAGGAAATCAAGCCGTATGTAGAACGTTTGCGGGCAGGAGAACAGAATCTGCTTTGGCCGTCGGAAATACGTTGGTTCGCCAAATCTTCCGGAACGACAAATGATAAAAGTAAATTCCTCCCTGTCAGTAAGGAAGCACTGCAAGACATTCATTACAGAGGAGGAAAAGACGCTGCCGCACTTTACTTCCGCATCAACCCGGACAGCCATTTCTTTTCAGGAAAAGGATTGATCCTAGGGGGAAGCCATAGTCCGAATCTCAATTCTAATCATAGCCTGGTAGGAGATTTATCTGCTATTTTGATTCAAAATGTCAATCCGCTTATCAATTTTGTCCGTGTGCCCAGCAAGAAAATCGCACTAATGAGCGAATGGGAAACCAAGATAGAGGCGATAGCCAACAGTACTATTCCGGTCAACGTCACAAGTTTATCCGGCGTACCGTCGTGGATGTTGGTGCTTATCAAACGGATCCTTGAAAAAACAGGCAAACAGACGTTGGAAGAAGTATGGCCGAATCTGGAAGTTTTCTTCCACGGAGGAGTTGCATTTACTCCTTACCGTGAGCAATACAAGCAAGTGATTCATTCACCGAAGATGCACTATGTAGAGACCTACAATGCTTCCGAGGGTTATTTCGGCACACAGAACGATCTTTCAGATCCTGCAATGTTGCTGATGATCGACTACGGAATCTTCTACGAATTTGTTCCGTTGGAAGAAGTTGACAAAGAGAATCCACGTGCCTATTGCCTTGAGGAAGTGGAGCTTAACAAGAATTACGCAATGGTCATTTCGACCTCTTGCGGTTTGTGGAGGTATATGATTGGGGATACAGTGAAATTTACCGGCAAGAACCCTTATAAATTTGTCATTACCGGACGAACCAAACATTTCATCAATGCTTTTGGCGAGGAACTAATCGTAGATAATGCGGAAAAAGGACTGGCAAAGGCTTGTTCGGAAACAGGGGCGCAAGTGAGTGAATATTCTGCCGCACCGGTGTTTATGGACGAACATGCCAAATGCCGCCACCAATGGTTAATAGAGTTCGCTAAAATGCCGGATTCCGTTGAGAAGTTCGCAGCAATACTGGATGCAACATTAAAGGAAGTAAACTCCGACTATGAGGCGAAACGTTGGAAAGATATTGCATTGCAACCCTTGGAAGTAATCGTTGCCCGACCGGGACTATTCCATGACTGGCTGGCACAGAGAGGGAAGTTGGGAGGACAGCACAAAGTCCCCAGACTCAGCAATACACGTGAATACATAGAGACAATGCTGGCGTTGAATTCCAGCCCTCAAATATAGAGATACTTATCATATAGTTATTACAGGTTTTCTTTTTTGCAAAGATTACTTGCCTGAGACCCGGGTGTCGTGTAGACGGAATCCGGGTCTCAGCATGGATGAGACTTGGGTTCGCACAAGTTATTCCGGCTGTCGGATAGTTATCGGGCTTTTACTATAATCCCTCCCCCCAGCAGCAAATCATCTTTATAGAATGCGGCAGCTTGTCCCGGAGCAATAGCAGTCAACGGTTCATGAAGCTGTATATGCAATAAGTGTTCCGGAGTAACAGTTACCGTACCGTGATTCTCCTGTTTGCGGTACCGTATCTTCACGATTATATCAGAACAACCGAGTACACGGTTTTCGTTTATCAAGTTCCAATTATCCAGCCACATTTCTGTTTTCTCTAGAGATTGAAGAGGGGCAAGTACTATCTCATTCTTTTCCGGAAATATATCTTTCACAAAAACAGGGCGATTCAGATGTATCCCTAGCCCGCGTCTCTGTCCGATGGTATAAAAAGGATATCCTTCATGCCAAGCAATAAAATGCCCCGTTTCATCGACAAACCGCCCGCGTCTGACTATTTCTGACCATTTCTGACCATGTGCGGTAAAAAGCTGATCATTTTTATCCAACCAGTTTTTTAAAAAACTCCGATAATCCATTGGACAGAAACAAACCCCTAAGCTGTCCTTTTTAGTAGCAACTTTCCGGAAGCCACGTTCAGCAGCCAATGCACGGGCTTCCACTTTCGTGATATCCCCCATTGGCAATAACATTCTACGGAGAATATCTTGTTTCAATCCCCATAAAAAGAACGTCTGATCCTTGTCCGAATCAGTCGCAGATGTGATATAATAGGTATCTTCCAACTTAACTTTCCGAACGTAATGCCCTGTGGCAATATAGAATATGCCCATTTCATCGGCAAGTTCCGCTAACAACGGCCATTTCAAATAATTATTGCATAAGGTACAGGGAACCGGCGTACGCCCCGCCATATATTCCTGCACGAAATACTCAATGATCTGCTTATTGAATACTTCACGGGCATCGTACGTTATATGACGGATTCCCAAATGCTCCGCCAAACTACGGGCATCTTCCAGATATTCGGTCGAGCCATTTAATTCATAAAAACGAAAAGTCACCCCGATCACCTCATATCCGGCCTCCAGCAGTCTCATAGCGGCAACGGAACTATCCGTACCGCCACTCATTCCTAACAATACTCGTTTGTTTTCTTCTATCATGCTGCAAAATTAAGGATTTTCCCGTATCTTTGTCAGTTAAAGCCCAAAGAGAATGAGAGAGAAAACAACTAACGGACAAGTCATCATCGTTTATACAGAGCATCCTGTGTTTGGTATACTACTGATCCCTTACATAGCAGAGCGACTGGAAGATGGCACGTTGCAGTTGATTGAACAGGCTTTTCACGCTTCTCCCGAAGCTATTGAACAAATGAATGAAGCAGAAAGACAAGCCATCGACATCGCTTCTCACTATACAGAGAAATATTTAATGGGAGCCTATTCCCGCGAAAAGACAGTATCACGCTTCCTGCATAAGTTATCTCAAGATCCTGAGAAAGTAAAGAATAACATTCGGCCATTTATTGAAGGCAAACTACTCGAGATGCTTACTCTCATACGGGAAAACGGGTTATCTTTTTATCAGAAACAGCCCGGAAGCAAAGTGTTGTACGCCCACCATGCTTATCACGTACATCCACATGACGCCGAAGTCCGCTTTACATTTCATGTCGACAGCAGTACTTTCCGCTATCAACTGCAATGTTATTATGAGAAGCAACCATTTTCATTGGACGACCAAAAACCCGTTATCGCATTAACTGCCTCACCGGCTACTCTATTGTTAGGGATGAATTTATACTTCTTTCCATACATAGATAGTGTCCGGCTCTTACCCTTCACCAAGAAAAAGGCAATTAGTGCAAGTGCCGCTCAACTCGAAAAGTATATCGACAATATTGTCATTCCGATTGCACGCTATCACGAAATCATAACCGAAGGGTGGGATATCCCTGAAGAAAGATGTGCCTGCGAAGCATTACTGTCACTTGAAGACATCACTCATAGCGAACAGTTGTTGCAGCTTGGTTTTCGTTATAGAGACCAGCTATTTACATCAGACAACGGAGCAGCAATGAAGAAAATCATTTATCGGAAAGACTCCGGTGAGGTATCCTTCTTCCGGCGGGATATTGTCGCCGAAAAAAAAGCGATTCAGCTTTTAGAAAGCTCCGGTCTGCAACGTATCGGTGATATCCATTTCAGGTTATCAGCCGGTTCTTCTGAGAAAACACTTGTTGAGTGGATCAATAAGCATCGGGAGATGTTACAATCGGACTTTCAACTGACCGGCCATATGGGAAACACTCCTTACTGCCTGGACGAGATACATATCGAACAGAGCTGTGACGATGAAGTAGTAGACTGGTTTGAGTTACATATCACCGTTGTTGTCGGCAACCTGCGCATTCCTTTCTCACGCTTCCGCAAGCATATCCTCGAAGAAAAGAGAGAATATCTGCTGCCGGACGGGCGCATGATCCTTTTACCCGAGGAATGGTTCAGTAAGTATGCGAACTTGTTGGAAATGGGAGTTCAGACAGAGCAGGGAATACGATTGAAGCATACATTTATAGGCGCCGCGCAAGCTGCCTTGGGAGGAACAGGACTTAAAAAGTTCTCTGGCAAAAATCAGATTAAGAATGTTTCCGTCCCTAAAGCACTAAAAGCAACATTACGTCCTTACCAGCAGAAAGGATTCTCATGGATGATGCATCTGCATAAACTAGGATTCGGCGGATGTCTGGCAGACGATATGGGACTGGGGAAAACTCTCCAGACACTTACGTTGTTACAACATATATATAAATCGCCCGCCTCAAGGAAAGCAGCCACTCTCATCGTCGTTCCTACGTCGCTGTTGCACAACTGGCGACGGGAAGCGAAACGCTTTACAACGCTTTCAATGATTGAATATAACAGTAGCATCGTCGTGCCCCCCAATCATCCCGGGAAGTTCTTCGGACGTTTCCAGTTGATATTCACAACGTATGGCATGATGCGCAACAACATCGACCTGCTTTCTTCTTACAAATTCGAATATATCGTACTCGATGAGAGCCAAAATATTAAGAACAGCGAATCGCTCACCTTCCGTTCTGCACTCCAACTGGAAAGCAAGTATCGGCTTGTACTTACGGGCACACCTATCGAAAATTCACTGAAAGATCTGTGGGCACAATTCCGTTTCATCCAACCGGACTTACTGGGAACTGAGAGCGCTTTTCAAAAACAATTCATGATTCCGATCCGCCAAGGCAATACCCGTGTAGAAGCACAGTTACAACAACTGATATCCCCATTTATTCTTCGCAGAAGCAAAAGTGAAGTGGCTCCGGAACTTCCCCCGCTTACCGAAGAAACGATCTATTGTGACATGCCCGAAGAACAAAATACTCTTTACGAACAAGAAAAAAATAGTTTGCGGAATATCCTGCTCCAACATCCTCAAAGTATGGATAAACTTCATTCTTTCAGTATCTTGAACGGCATCCTGCGGCTACGCCAACTTGCCTGTCATCCGCAACTCATCTATCCGGACTTTAACGGTGCATCCGGCAAAGCGATACAAATAATAGAAATATTCGACACACTACGGAGTGAAGGACATAAAGTACTGATTTTCTCATCCTTCGTCAAACATCTGGAAGTCCTCGCCGAAGCGTTTCGCGAACGGGGCTGGAAATATGCACTACTGACAGGAGCAACCAACAACCGTCCGTCCGAAATTGCCCATTTCACCGAGCAGAAAGACGTACAAGCCTTCCTTATCTCTCTGAAAGCCGGAGGCGTAGGACTTAATCTGACACAAGCCGACTATGTGTTTATTATCGATCCGTGGTGGAACCCCGCCGCCGAATCGCAGGCTATTGCCCGTGCCCACCGCATCGGACAGGACAAGCAGGTTATCGCCTATCGCTTCATTACCCAGAACAGTATTGAAGAAAAGATTCTCTATCTGCAAGATGAAAAACGAAAGTTAGCAGAAACATTTGTTACCGACAGCGAAACATTGCCTGCATTGAGCAATGAACAGTGGGTGGATTTGCTAAAATAAAAACTGCATCTTTATATGGACTGTCTTGCAAGAATACTTTTTTACTTTATCTTTGCACGCAAAATGACACTGCATGAAATACAAGCTTATCGTGCTCGACCTTGACGGCACACTCACCAACTCTAAAAAAGTAATTACTCCCCGCAACCGGGAAATATTGATACGTGTACAAGAACAGGGCGTCCGTCTGGTTCTTGCTTCCGGTCGTCCGACTTATGGCATTGTGCCGTTGGCAAATGAATTGCGCATGAATGAGTTCGGCGGATTTATCTTATCCTACAACGGAGGGGAAATCATCAATTGGGGAACACAGGAAATGATCTATGAGAATGTATTGCCGAACGATGTCGTCCCCGTACTCTATGAGTGCGCCCGCAGCCACCAGTTAAGCATACTGACTTACGACGGAGCAGAAATCGTAACCGAAAACTCTCAGGACCCGTATGTTCAAAAAGAGGCTTTCCTGAATAAAATGGCAGTTCGGGAAACAAACGACTTCCTGACAGACATCACGCTTCCGGTAGCTAAATGCTTGATTGTGGGAGATGCCGACAAGCTCATCCCCTTAGAAGCCGAACTTTGTCTTCGGTTGCAAGGACGTATCAACGTATTCCGTTCAGAACCTTACTTTCTCGAACTAGTCCCGCAAGGAATCGACAAAGCCCTGTCTCTTGCCGTATTATTAAAAGAAATAGGAGTAGAACGCAAAGAAATGATAGCAATAGGCGACGGCTACAATGACTTGTCCATGATAAAGTTTGCAGGACTAGGCATTGCCATGGGCAACGCACAGGAACCGGTGAAGAAAGCGGCGGACTATATCACTCTGAGCAATGAAGAAGACGGAGTGGCGGAAGCACTGGAACACTTTTACTATAAATTTACGTAGCATCATATGCTCACAATTCCTTTTTCAACCGTACCTTCATAACCTTTGATTGTATGTCTTATACTCTGTTTCAGCAGTATGCAGAGTAGCTATCGTATATCAATCTTACCATTATATAGCTCGTTGCACTAAAGTGAACAGTTCTTTCTACTAAAGTGATGAGATCTTTCCACTCCAGTACACAGGCCTCATCACTCTTGTGGAAAGAAGCGGATGTTTATTACATAACGCAGTGATGTCAGCAAGAGGATCTGCGAATATCGACTACTTAAGTTATCAGAACAGGGCCAACAACATATAACCAAAGGTCATCCTACTTTACGTTTATCAATATGGTTCATATAAATAAGCAAATGGTTTCATTTCCAACTATCATGAGAACAATGATGAGAAATCCCCCAAAAAAGATGCATTATAGCCATTTTTGAGTTAACGAACGTAAAAAACGAATGAGAAATACCAATTTTGAAAGGCATTTCTCATTCGTCACATATCTGATTATAAAGGAATTGCCAAAAAATATGAGAACAATGAGAACAATATTAAAAAAATCCGTTCTAGGATGGGGATGCAAATTATAGATGTATGCTGTCCATATACTCATGATACGTACAGCAAGAAAAGCTGTACCAATAAGCGAACACACTCTTTACAACTATATAAGAAAGCTGCGTGAAGTATTGTCCAAAGACAAAGAGATTTCAATCACAACACAGAACAATGGCTATGAGTTACATATTTCAACTTGAATTATCGTAATATATCAAAGATTTATTCTAATTTTGTGGTTTTAAATCGAATAAATAGCAAACGTTATGGAACATCAACTGACCATTTACAACACGTTAGATAGAAAAAAAGAGTTATTCGTACCGCTCCACGCACCTCATGTAGGTATGTATGTGTGCGGACCGACTGTTTACGGTGATGCGCATCTGGGACATGCACGCCCGGCCATTACTTTCGACGTACTCTTCCGTTATCTCACTCATCTAGGATATAAAGTACGTTATGTACGCAATATCACTGACGTAGGTCATTTGGAACATGATGCCGACGAAGGAGAAGACAAAATTGCCAAGAAAGCCCGTCTGGAAGAACTGGAACCAATGGAAGTCGTTCAATACTATCTGAACCGCTACCATAAAGCAATGGAAGCCCTCAACGTGCTCTCTCCAAGTATCGAACCTCATGCTTCGGGCCATATCATCGAACAAATCCAACTGGTACAGAAGATTCTGGACGCCGGATATGCTTACGAAAGTGAAGGCTCCGTCTATTTCGATGTAGCCAAATATAACAAGGATCATCACTACGGAAAACTTTCCGGACGCAATCTGGATGATGTACTGAACACCACCCGCGACCTTGACGGACAAAGTGAAAAGCGTAATCCCGCCGATTTCGCCCTCTGGAAAAAGGCGCAGCCGGAACATATCATGCGCTGGCCCTCTCCTTGGAGCGACGGTTTCCCCGGCTGGCATGCCGAATGTACCGCTATGGGACGCAAATATCTGGGTGAGCACTTCGACATTCACGGCGGAGGAATGGACCTGATTTTCCCGCATCATGAGTGTGAAATAGCACAATCAGTAGCCTCACAAGGCGACGATATGGTTCACTACTGGATGCATAACAACATGATTACCATTAACGGAACGAAAATGGGTAAATCGCTCGGCAACTTCATCACATTGGATGAGTTCTTCAATGGCACACATAAGTTGCTGACCCAAGCCTATACTCCAATGACAATCCGCTTCTTCATCCTGCAAGCCCACTACCGCAGTACGGTCGATTTCAGCAATGAAGCACTGATTGCTTCCGAAAAGGGATTGCAACGTCTGATAGAAGCTATCGATGGATTGGGAAAGGTTACCCCTGCATCCGCAACTTCAGAAGGTATCAATGTAAAAGAGCTGCGTGCCAAATGCTACGAAGCCATGAATGACGACCTGAATACTCCAATTGTCATCGCACAGCTTTTCGAAGGTGCCCGCATCATTAATAACGTCATTGCCGGCAATGCAACGATCTCCGCTGAAGACTTGAAAGAGCTGAAAGAAACTTTCCACTTGTTCTGCTTTGACATTATGGGATTGAAAGAAGAAAAAGGTTCTTCCGACAGTCGTGAAAATGCCTATGGTAAAGTGGTGGATATGTTGCTGGAACAGCGTATGAAAGCAAAAGCCAACAAAGACTGGGCTACTTCCGACGAAATCCGTAACACATTAACAGCCCTCGGATTCGAAATAAAAGATACAAAAGACGGTTTTGAGTGGAGATTGAATAAATAAATATTAAACATCAGGGAGATAAATCCCTTCTACAGATAAAAAAGACCGGCTCATTACGAACCGGTCTTTCTGTTTCATAGAAACATAGTAACTAATACCCCTCTTAAACTTCAAATCTTATCATCTAATCACTTGTTTTCCATTAATACCTCAACAGGTTGTCCGTGCTGGCAGGTTACCGTCAATTGTGTATCATTTCCTTGTCGCTCCAACCGAACATTTTCCATTGAATTCTTTAGCGTCCAACGACCTTTGAGTAGTATTTTCTTATAAATAGGACGGCTAGGTTCTTTCGTCGTATACGCCTTTTCTTTTATATTCAAGTTTGGGTCACAAACACTCAAACGAACTCCTTTACCGGTTTCTTTCGCATACATCACCATTGTTTCAGCAGGAATAGAAGCAATCACCTTATCAGTTACCGGCTGATAAGCCTCAAAAACCGCATACGCCGTAATACCTGTTTTCTTATCATAAACGACATGAGCCGTTTGATCACGTTGCAGGACTTCATACGCAGGAGCTTTCCGAAGGTCGTCCAAGTCCGCTGCAGAAGGCTGTATCAATACCATGTATTCATAAGTTCCGTTCTTCGGAGCTTTACCATGCTCTATCCATGCAGAGGAGAATTTTCCTTTAGTGACCGCACGGGTTTTCTCATGACGTGATTCTTGTTCCGCGATCTGCGAACGAACTGTTCCGTCTACTACATGATAGTAATTGTCATAACCGTCATGTAACCAATAGCCGTCATTACCCACTTTCTGTTCTCCGCCGTTGTATTTCGTCTGGAAAAGAGTCGTTTCCGTAGGATAATCGGCATTACTATTCGTTATGCCGGTTCCCAGACAAATCATCCGGTTGTCGAAGCAGAATACAGATTTACGGGCAACAAAATCAGGAGTGAAGTTTTCCAAATTACGCTCCATTAACTTCATAGCAAACATGCCATTCTTGCCTTCCAAGGAACTGCTACCGGAGAAGTTTTCCTTGGAATGAGCCATGGTAGTACCCTTTAACGGACTATCCAGCAACTCGAAGGGCAAATGAATAGTAGTCGTACCCGGCAGGCGGTTCCAATCCCAACCCTCCTGTACAAAGCCGCTTCCGGTACGGGAAACGGGGTTTCCTTTTCCCATGATCTGCACCGAACCATAACTCTGATAACGTCCGTAACGATTATCTTTTGTATAGATTTCAGCCCCCCAAACATCAGTAGTATATCCTTTTAGCGTCACCATCCAATCTGCACGGCGGAAAATACCTGCCGAACCGTAATTATAAACAAAAAATCCTTGTGGAGCTTGTGCAGGCTTGATGCCTTCTTTCTTAAAGAAACGCGCATTCGGAGTATCCCTATCACGTACTAACCGTAGATAATCTGCTGCCAGACCATGATCGAACGTATTCCCCCGACCGGACAAATCACCGGCTAAAGCTATATTGGCAAATGCTTCCACATCATCATTCCCCATTTTTCCACCGAAAGGATGACGTCCGCTGATACCAATTCCCCATTCATAAAGATTACAATAATTGCGCATGGCAATAAATGCGGATTTTATATGCTGGCGGGCTTCTTCCGTCAGTTCAAAATCCGTATTGTTAGTAAAAGCAATGAATTGCCCTATTACGGCCAGCACTCCGGTCGTATATGCCGGATAGAAACCACCATGGTGAAAAGTTGTGCCATCTATCTTAATACCACCAATTGTTCCCGGTGAATAGTGCAAAGAAGAAGAAACCCAACGGGAGAGACCCTCCAAAGCCTGCGCCTGCTCTCTTGCATCCGTGAACATCATAGCAGAGATAAATCTCGCCATTAAAAGCGTATGCCAAGTATCCAGCATCTCATCCCGTTCCAAAGGACACGGTTGACGAGTCTCCTGCAAAGCAGACCAGAAACGTAATGTCGACAAATAAGCATCCCTGTGGGGATGTTTATAGATCTCATCTCGCATCAACCATGCCGTCGTATATATCTTACGTATCTGATAACCATAATGATGATTGGTTCCCATACCGCTACCAAAGGCAAATCCCTGGTCAATAGCATAATCAAACACCGTGAAGTAGTTTTTCTTTGATGTCTCGTTTCGATTGCAATAAACGTCATACGCAAAACCGGAAAGCATTGTTTCAATATCATTCCACGACATCTCTCCTATCTTCTTATTCTGTTCGTCCGGAGCTACAATAGGTGTTCCCGTAAATCCCGTACCTGCTGCCGACGGGCGGATATCCGCTCTTTTAAATGTCTCGTAAGCGGCATCAACTTGCTTTTTAGGGGCTTTTTTCACTTCCAGAAAATCTGTCAGACGTTGCTCGATTGTTTTCAGGTCTTTCGCCTGTCGAGCAGTCAACTTGGATGCCAATGGAGTATCATACGACAGTTGCTCCCACTTCCATACCAAGCACCAATGCCAGAGGTCACGGTTAGCCAAGCCATTATTAGTCGGCAACTGCTGATCTGGAGTGGTACGAAGATTCATCTTCTTTTCCGGGAATATCAGACGGTCAAGAAAAATACGTCCTTTGCGTTGGGGGGCAACTAACCTGTAAGCTACAATATCTTTGTCCTTCTTATCGCCTTGCATATATTCGAAAGAAATCCAGCAAGCCCGCCACCCTGCTGCTTGCAGATGATAAGCAAACCAATAAGACACCTCTCCCGCCTTATTCAGGAATTCAAAACGAATAGAATCCTGCTGTGGCTTTTCATTATATATCCACAAGGTAATGCCATACTGTCTCTCCGTTTTTCCTTTTAATGATAAAGGAGGTATCTGTACATTCAAAGTTGAACCGGATTGGAAATCCCACTCCAAGCTACTTTTACCCTCTTTATAGAAAAGAGAAGAAATTTTCGCCTCTCCCTTTCCGGAAGTCTTAAATGCTTCGGGTACCTCACTACTCTCAAATCCTATGAGTTGTGCGAAAGCCGAAGAAGCTGTTACAAACAGAAACAGTAGTATAAAACAAATATCTTTCTTCATTGTGTCATTATTAAATGGTCAAACAGTAACCAACTACTGCTTAATAAGGTATTTTGTCCGATAAAATCTTCTCCGTATACCAAGGATCGTTGATTTCTTTCAACATAGCACCCATTTCACGATAAAGTTGTGCCACTATTTCCTTGTTTTCTTCCAAAGGTAGATTGTTCAACTGATACGGGTCTTTCGCGTCATTGAATAAAAGACTTTTCTTTAACTGTTTTGTCTTACGGTCGATGTACAGAGCCAATGTATAGTCCGCAGTCTTAATACCTCGTGATGAAGGAAAGTAAGTTTTTACCAAGCCGTTTTCGTCCTTTTCACCATCTATATTCTGAATGTACAAAGCACCGGTAGGACGAACAATTTCAGCCTTTTCATCGAAGAAAAGAGGGGCAAAGTTACGTCCCTGCACTTCTGCCGGAATTGAATCACCCAATCCGCACAGTCCGAGCACAGTAGGCATTATGTCAGGAGCGGAAAGCAGCAAGTCATCTACCCGCGGCTGAATCTTATCCGGGAAACGAACCAGAAACGGGATATTCATTGACTCTGAGTAAGGCGAATTCTTCGGATCATCCGTACGTTGGCTACACATCGTTTCACCATGATCGGAGGCAAAAATAACGACTGTATTCTTATCCAGCCCCATCTCTTTCAGTGTTTCCAGAATCTGTCCGAAAGCACGGTCTACCCCGGTCACGGAAGCGAAATAATAACGGGCTGATTCGGCTTTCTTCATTTTCAGGTCAACATTAGGACGAATCAACAGACTGTCTAAAGGTTGGTTTTTATAAAGATCAAAGTCCTGCTCTTCGCAATCATCCAATGAACGATACGGACTATGAGGAGGATTCATCCCTACCATGATAAAAAAAGGCTTCTTTGTATCACGCACATTACCTTCGTTTTTCAAATAAGATACAACTTTTCCGGATTCATGCAGAGGTGACCATTCTTTCGGATCGTGCCTTTTACCGTCCGTATCCCAGTAATGCGGATTCTTATGTTCATCAAACGTGCCATAAGAATACCAGTAGTTGAAACCATGACGACGCTCTTTCGGTGTATAGGCATCCCACACAGGACGTTTGGATTCTACATATTGTCCCGGATGTTCGGGATCATTCGGAGTGGGAAAATCTGCATGAAGTTTACCGAAATAAGCACAATCATAGCCAGCTTTGCTAAATACATCACCGATGCACTCCGCATCCTCACGCAAAGAACTGATCGGACGTGTAGAGTTGCAATTTAAAGGCACTCCGCTACGGTTCGGATACATACCGGTCAGCAACATTCCCCGATGAGGGCTACTCAACGGACAGTTGCTTTGCGCGGAGGTCAGAACCATAGACTCCCGTGCAAATGCATCCAGATTGGGGGTATGTACGGGATCTCCCTCAAAATTTACTTTATCCCGGAATCCATCCTGACTCCAGAAGCCCATTGCCTGATTACGGTACTGGTCCGGAAATACATAAATAATATTGGGATGTTCCGATTGTTCGACTACTTGCTTCGGAGCCTTGCAACCCTGTGCCGTAAACAGTGTCAGGCCTCCCACCAAAAGATTTATAGGTTTCATATATATTTAAGTTATAAGATGATAAATAATAAACGATAACCTTATTATTTCTTTTCCAAGTCTCTTTTGCGCATCAGTCCTTCCAAGAAGTAATAGTCGGCATAATTCAAAGGAACATCAATCTCCTGTCCGTGAGGGATACTGCCTACCGAGTGCATCAGGATAAAGTTTCCATTTGTTCCAACTTTAGCACGATAAGCGGGTGAGCCCAAGCTTTCCATGATCTTATCAGCAGTTTCCTTGTAATGATTGCCCGGCAGATAACCGTCCAGTTCGTAAAGGGCGGAAGCCGTACAAGCAGCGGCAGAAGCATCACGCGGTTCATTCGGGATGTTCGGAGCATCATAATCCCAGTAAGGAACGAGATCTTCCGGCAGGTTCTTATTCGTAAAGATGAAGTTATATACTTTTTGCGCCTGGTCGAGATACTTCTTATCTTTAGTGTAGCGGTAACAAGTAGTATATCCGTACAAAGCCCAGGCCTGTCCGCGAGCCCAGGCGGATTCGTCCGCATATCCCTGCGCTGTTTGTCTCTTACGCACTTCGCCTGTTTCGGGATCATAATCCACAACATGATAACAACTGTTGTCCGGACGGAAGTGATGAGCCATGGTCATATCCGCATGTTTCACTGCAATATTATAGAAAGTAGAGTCACCGGAAAAAGCGGTTGCCTCGAACAGTAATTCGAGATTCATCATATTGTCGATAATCACCGGACATTTCCAACCGCGCGTTCCTTGCCAACCTCTATCGGCATCCCATGACTGAATAACACCTGCATTCGGGCGGAAACGGGTAGAAAGAGATTTTGCCGTTTCAATGATTACATCTTTATATTCTTTCTTGTCTGCCATACGGTATCCGTTCAGATAGCTGCAGCCAATCATGAAGCCTACATCATGGTGCCATTTCAGATGCTTCACAGAATCAAGGGCCTCTGTATACTTTTCAGCCAACGGTAACCATTTCTGATCTCCGGTCAGGTTATAAGTCAGCCACATACTGCCGGGGAAGAAACCGGAACACCAGTCGTCAATAGGTATATAAGATATACTACCGTCTTTATTGATAGTTCTCGGATTTAGGATTTTACCTGATTTCTCGATAATATCCGTTTGAATCGTGTTTTGTGCCACTGCGTTGTCGATGTTGTCCTGGATAAAGTCTACTTCAACTTTTTTCTGTCCACCGCAACTCGTAAAGATCAGAAGGGATAGTCCTAATGCGCTAAGAATTGTTTTCATAATACACGGATTATTTTGTTAAGTGATTAATTATCTGATTGCAAAAATAATGCATTCAACAAGAATAGACCGACCTAAATAATCCAAATGAGGGACAAATTTGGTACATTTGCAAGGAAATATCAAAATTATAAAGACCATGACTCCACAAGAATTCTTCAAAAATGATCTTTTCGCCGAAAACGCAGGTGTAGTGCTGCTGGAAGTACGTGAAGGGTATAGTAAAGCCAAATTAGAAATAAAGCCGGAGCATCTTAATGCAGGCGCACGGACTCAGGGAGGAGCTATCTTTACACTAGCAGACCTTGCGCTTGCCGCAGCAGCCAACTCACACGGTACACTAGCCTTCTCTCTCTCCTCCAACATCACTTTTCTACGGGCAAGCGGACCGGGCGATACACTTTATGCCGAAGCGCACGAACGCTATATCGGACGAAGTACAGGCTATTACCAAGTCGACGTGACAAACCAGAACGGGGACTTAATTGCTACTTTTGAATCAAGCGTATTCAGAAAAGAACAGAAAGTACCTTTCGAAATTCAAAAATAAAAAGTCGGAGAGCCGGAAGAACCTTTACAGGCAACTTCCGGCTCTCCGACTTTTCTCTTGATTTATTTAACAATAGAGGTCAACGGGTGACGATTGCCGGTTACACTATTCAAGAATGCTTTTGCCGAACCAAAATTCAGGAATAAATCCAAGCGGACAGGAAGGTGATTTAAATCATCAGTCACAAAAAAAGTAATCACCTCTTTTTCTTTTCCTTTCTTGTCATACTCGACTAACGAAAAGATCAGGCAACGATAAGTAACCCCATTCTCAGCTTTCACATTTTCTTTTCCGCGATAGATAAGCGTTTGCTCCTCAACTTTACGTCCCGTAGCCATAGGAAATTTAATTTTATCTCCTACTTTATAATCACTAGGATCATAAGAACGTGCCTGTGCCAAGATGCTCAACATATCGTAGATACAACGGCTGTCACTTTCTTCCGACTCGGTGACGGATCCGTCCCGGTATGTACGCTTCTGATTGGCAAAACAAAGACCATCCTTATAAGAAAACCAAGCCTCATCAACCGTATAACGTTTTCCTTCCTCGGCACCTTTGCGGAAATAATGCGGTTCGAGTTTTTCACCTATTACGCAAGTCAGCGTATCTCGCATTTTAAAGAAGAAATCCGCCCGCTTACTGCCCAAAGCCAGCAGATTGATACGATAGGCAGGCTCCGAGTGGTAAGTAGTTGCATTCGTTGTCAAACTGGCCAATCCGGCTTTCACCCAGACAAACTTCCAGTTAAAGTACAAGTCGTACATCACGTGTTCACCGGATTTGAATGCATCGTTCTTAGCTTCGCACTGGGCACTGGCAGGAAGAACAAAGATTCCCATTAGCAATGCCGCTAATCCAATTATAATTTTTCGTCGAAAATTAGCGACGTCGCTGACTATTCCTATCTCTATCTTTCTTTTTCTTGTCTTCATCCGGTTTTTGTTTTTTAAGTTCGTCCAGTTTCTGCTTATCTAGCGGAATTGCGTGAATATCCCATGATTGCTTATCTAAGTCCCAGTTTGCCTTCGGCTCCAAGATCATATTGTAATAATACACTTCCTCAGGTTGTTCTCCTTTTTCAAAGTTACCAGTATCCCAGATTCCATTTCCATTCCGGTCGTTCACCAGTCGGGCACAATATTTACCAGGATTCAAAAAATAAAAGTCTGCATACCCTCCGTCCGTTAACCTTCTCTGGCGCACCACTTTATCTTGAGCATCCAACAATTCTACAAAAGCAGTAGAGTCTGCTCCTGTCACCAGAAAGGTGATACTGGCATATTCTTCCAGTTTACGTACTTTGAAGCCCTGCTTTATTTTATCGGTGAACAAGCCATATATACCATGGAATGCAGTCGAGTCTACCGAGAACTCATATTCATTACCCGGTTCCCAGTCATAATACAAGTTGAATCTTTTCAGATTCAAAGAATCTTGTTCAAACTCAAATGGTATATCTTTCCAAAGCGTATCCACCTTTTCTTTCAGATGAATCGCCGCACTATCAAAACGGGCAATCGGTTCATCAAAAGTCAGAGATATAGAACCGTACACATCCATTGATGAAGGTGCACCGACATTCACCGGCAAGAATTTGGTTGGTTCCGGCTCATCTTCTTCATCTTTCTTTTTCTTTTTTTTCTTTTTCTCCGGTTCTTCCTTCTTATATTTTTGCTTCGAAACCAGATTCAACGTATCCGTACGTGATACCAATTGATTTAATGTATCCGTATAAAGATAAGTTAGGCTGATAGCAAGTGTATCCTGCTTAAAAAGCAAAGAGTCTTTCACCCAATAATGGATCGTATCGTTCCGCGGATTCTTTTCGATAACAAAAGCATCCCTTTCATCGAAATTCAACCCCTTCAATGTAGGTAAAGTATCTGCCTGACCGGCAAAATAGAACGTAAATTTCTGTGGAACAAGCCGTTCTGATTTAATCAAATATTGTGAGTAGTTGAATTCCTTAAAGGCACGGAGTATAAGATCATCCGGCAGATAATGCATATATTTCCTCTCAACAATCGTATCGTAAGTCAGCGAGTCCACCCAAGCCGTGTCCATACGGATTCTTTCCTCCATACGAGGAATGACCAGTGAATCGTTAAAAGCAATGACTTCACTTTTTTGGTTGAAAGTAAATGTCTGGTCTGCATCCATTAACCCATAAATACGATATTTGCCAGGAGCTACGCCACGGATAGAGAAGCGTCCCCGGCTATCGGTACGTGCCACACGGTCAAATGGCAATTTTGTAAAAGCCGAATCGTTCAGGTTGGAATGTAATCCTACCAGGATTCCTTTTATCGGCTCCAGATTGGAAGCGTCAAGCACCGTTCCGGATACCTCCATTGTATCTATTTGCGTACCGGTAGAAAAGGTGAAGGTAAAGTTACCCAACGGGTTACCTTCGTTATTATCGACTATCGCATCCGAAAAGTCAATTGTATAAGTGGTATTCGCTTTCAATGAATCAAGCAAGTTTACCTGTATCCGCTTTCCTGAAGCTTTAATTTCGGGCTGTTGTACCTGCGGTGGAGAAACAACAACTTTTTCTGTTGCTTTTTCCAACTTTATAAATTCGTCGAACAAGAGAGAAACTTTTGTCCTTTGATTATTTAAAGCGCCGGCAGCAGGTGTACTACCGATGAAACGAGGTGGCGTTTCATCATAAGGGCCACCGTCCGGACGTCCGATACTGGCGCAAGAATATAGCATGACAACCAGCGTTACTACCGGAAATGCCTTGCGAACGATTTGCTTTATCTTTTGATTCTCAAATTGTAACATGCTGCAAAAATAAGTGTTCTTATCCAATAAACACCACACTTTCTAGCTAATTTATTAAAAAACGAAAGGATAGCTTAAGGTAATAAACAATTCCAACGCGTTTTTTATTTCTTTTTATCGCTGATATAATTAGTTTTCTTACCTAAAGCGACTAGCTTTGTTAGCTAGTCTTTTTCTCTGATTTTTACGAGATGATATCAAGAAAAAGGAGTAAAGAGCAGGTAAACCGGTAGTTGATATGCAGAAAACAGAAGTTGGATAATAAACTGAATAATTTAACGTGAGATACTGTTTGCTGGAAAAGCAGAAACAGTATCTCACGTATTTTATTTACCAGCCTGTATTTTGGCCTAAATTAGGATTCTTATAATATTCTGTCTGTGGTATAGGATACAGATACATCTTATCATCCCAGTTACGTGTTTCAAGCAACTCTTTCTTATAAACAGGTGAACCATTTTCCAGAGTAATCTTGATGCAATAAATGGCTTTGGTTTTATCACCTATCTTCCAACGACGGATGTCCCAGAACCGATGGTCTTCAAACGCCAGTTCCACGCGTCTTTCGCGACGGATACTTTCAGTAAATGCATCGCCATCCGTTGTAACAGCAGGCATATCAGCTGCACTACGTACTTGATTCAGTGCTGCACGTGCAGACAATGGATGATCATTATCCGTATAATCGGCACCCTTCCAGGCATCCATCGCTTCTGCATAGTTCAGAAGAATCTCTGCATAACGGAATATAATGAAATGATGAGGTTTCTTTTTCTCGTTAGAAGGAGTAAGAGAAACGGTCTCGTTCATATACTTCTTCAAATAATAGCCAGTGGTAGTCGCTCCGGCTGTTCCGGCACCATCTTTACCGCCTTCATAAGACTGAATAGTTGAATTCATCCATGTATCTCCGTTGCAAAGTACTGTTTTGTAAAACCGTGGGTCTCTGCCCTCATACGGGTTCTGCCCCGGCGCAAGCTGTTCCCAGTCAAAGTCTTTTCCATTAGTCAGCTGAAAAGCATCCACCAGATTTTGGGTAGGTACATTGCCGGTTTCTCCCTTTTCATAACTGATAGGCAGATTGTTTGCTTCAAAGTCAAAACTTTCTCCATTTCTACGCTCAAAGATTAATTGCGGAGATTTCAAAACATCGTTTCCACCGTTCTTATCATACAGAGGATCGGTATTCGTTTTCGGCAGACTGTACCAGTTCTCTTTTATGATAGCATAAGCCGCATCGGCAGCAGCTTTCCACTTATCAGCATCCTGACTGGGATTATGTAACATACTCGCCGCATAAAGAAGGGCACGAGATTTCAATGCCAACGCAGTACCTTTAGTCACGCGTCCCGTCTCCGCCCAAAAATCTTGATGACTGACGGGAAGTGTTTTAGCTGCATCACTACATTCATCGCATATATATTTTATCACTTCGCTGAAAGAACTCTTTTCCACGCTATTGATCTCATCCAACGCATACGTACGTGTCAATAATGGAATATCTCCGTATCGTTTGGCCAGTTCGAACAAGTAGAAAGCCCGCAACACCCGCAATTCTTCACGATACATAGTAGCTTTGGCAATATCTTCTTCATACGTATCATTCCAACGGAAACGCTCCAGCCTCTCTTGGGAATAGTTTTCGAGAAATGAATTAACGGAACGGATAGCTCCATAACACTTCGACCACATATTGTCGACTGCATTATTGGGACTCCAGGCATTATTATAAAAGTCGTGAACACTGTTATCACTCCAAATATAAACAGAATTATCCGTTGCAGACTCTCTCAAAGCCCCGTCGAGCACTCCGAGATCTCCGGGCAACTGGCTATAAACATAAGTAGCCAAGCCCTTGACATTGCTAAAGTAGGAATAAGCCTCTTCTCTGTTCAAACCAGTCGATTCGTCCAGTTCGAGCAAGCTACACCCAGAAACGGATAGTAGCAAACCTGTATATAATATGATATATTTTCTCATGGTTATCTCACATTTTAGAAGTTAATATTCAATCCGAAATAAACGGAAGTCATATCCGGATAATTGATTTTCAGATCCTCACAGTTCATATATTTCACATGATCCAGCGAAAAAAGATTATTAGCTCTCGCATATACCTGAATCTTCTCCATCTTCACCTTCTTCGCCCAAGAAGAAGGAAAATTATAATAAACATTCAGGTTACGAAGTTTAAAGTAACTTCCGTTCTCCAACCATTGTGTACTATTTCTGAAATTATTGGCATTATCCAGCGTGGTCAAACGAGGAACATTTGCAATATCTTTCGTATCTTCCGTCCAACGGATTTTGTCGTTCAGATACCAGTTTGAAATATTTGTGTTGTTTCTCAACGGCCAGTACACGCTTGCAGTATTCAACATCACGCTATAATGCCCTACCCCTTGGAAGAGAGCGTCTACCCCAAAACCTTTATACTCAAATCCTAGGTTGATACCATAGTAAATCTCCGGTATGGCAGTAGAATATCCTATCGCTTTCTGATCATTACTGTCAATTACTTTATCACCATTTAAATCCCTATATTTGACATCCCCCGGACGTACTTCCGAGAATTTCTGTACAGGGCTGTTCTTAATGTCCTCCTCATCTCTAAAATAACCGATCGCTTCCCAACCGAAACATTGTCCGATAGGATAACCTTTCTTAGACAGATAGCCATACGGTTGATACCCCTCACCATTCTCTATGACTTTACTTTTAGCATAAGAAAAATTAGCACCGATGTAGTAGCTGAAGTTTTTATACTCTTTTTTCCACATAGTAGAGAGTTCTGTTCCTTTTGTTTCCACTTTTCCCGCATTCATCTGGGGAATGGTAACTCCGATTGCAGAAGATATCAACCCGCTTCCGTCAATTAAAATATTAGAGCGCTTGTCATAGAAACCATCAATAGAAAAAGTCAACCCTTTGAGCAAACTCATATCCAAACCGATATTATATTTATCTGCCACTTCCAAGTCGAGTTGCTCCATTGCCAGCATTCCCTCCTTCAAACTGCTTCCGGCAGAGGTATTCCCAGCCTGAAAATAATAGGAACCGCTTCCTATCCAATATTGCTTATCCATGTCATAATCATAGATATCATATCCGGAACGCCCGTAAGAAGCGCGGAGTTTCAAATAATCAAAAGCGGAGATTCCTTTCATGAAATTCTCGTTCGAGAGTATCCAGGCTGCGGATATGGCAGGATATGCACGATACTTATCGTTCTTTCCCAATACGCTACTGCCGAAACAGTTAGCAACAACATCCACCATATAACGATTATCAAAATTATAACCTACGGTTCCGATGATGTACTGACGGTAACGGCTATTATTAGCTCCCGTCAGAGTCATTGATTCCTGGCGGAACATGGCACTGGCAGTAAAATCATGTTTATCCCATGTCCGGTGATAATTGACTTTCGCTTCAAAGTTGGCATGTATATATTGATTAGCCAATCCTTTGTTGCTGATTTCCAATTCATCGTTAGGATTTCCGTAATTCGTATAAACCGGTTCTCCGTCGGTACCTTTCTCAATGGTCTGATACATAAAGCTTTTCTTGGCTGTTTCCTGATAAGTTGCATTATTATCATAGGCAATAGCAAGTTCAGCGCTCAGTCCGCGAGTCAATACAGACAGGTCTTGTATCAATCGCAGATCTGCTTGCAGCATTCGCTGATTCAGCTTATAATAGCCTACGTCCGCCAGATTGGCTATCGGGTTTGTTTTCAGCACATTATTACTACCCCAGAGTCCATTCTGAGTCTGTACAGGGAATGCGGCAGATGGAGTATTGAATATCTGTTCAAACAAAGTAGCCTCCGATGTGGTAGGGCGTTTCGTTTCACGCAGCATACCGAGCATATTCAGTTTCAATTTCGTTGCATCTGTGATATCTACATCCAGATTCATGCGAAGATTGAGAAAATACTTTTTCATCTGGGAATTATAACGATCAGTGTAGTCAGTGTACTTGGAATTCAACAGTCCCATATCATTCTTATAGTTCAAGACACTGAAATAGCGCAGCCTCTTACCTCCCCCGCGGAAAGTAATATCCAGTTGATGACTGGTCGTATGATTACGCAACGCTTCCTTCTGCCAATCAACATTCGGATAAAGATCGCTATTACCTCCGGCCAAAAAAGAAGCTTCATCCATATCCGGTTGCAGGCCATCATATCTCAATGCTTCATTCCGGGCTTTTGCATATGTATAAGCATCGGCAAATTCCGGTTGGTTTACGGGCAGACCTAAACCAAACTTATAGTCTACCTTGATCTCTTTTTTACTGTACATACCGCGTTTGGTAGTTATCAGCACCACGCCGTTGGCGCCTCTACCTCCCCAAAGAGCAGTAGCAGCACCGTCTTTCAATACGGATATTGATTCTATTTCCGAAAGATTGATATATTCGATCGGGCGGGCAAAACCGTCTACCACAAATAATGGCGTATCTCCATTCAAGGAGCCACGACCACGTACATTTAAACGTGATTTGTCGGTTCCCCAACTCGTATTTTGCATCACAGTCAGTCCCGGCAACAGGCCATATATTGCATTGTAAGGACTCGTAGTTGCATTTTTATCCAATTCGTCCGAATAAATGGTAGATACCGCCTGTGTCTTCCGTAACTCGGTTGTCGTCTGAGTTCCCAGATCGACTGTCTTATCTTGTCCTTCATTATTTTGAGCTATCCCTGTAGTGGCAAACGCCAACGAGAAAGCTACGATATAAAGTGATTTATTCATAATCATTCTTCTTATTATTCAACGATTTGATTATTACCAACCCGGATTCTGAATCAATCCATATTTCTTGTTTATCTCGTCTACCGGTAGAGGTAACAGGAAATATTTGTCATTCCACTTCTCAGGTTTCGCATACTGGCGTGTTTCCGCCATTGCATGAGATACTTTATAAGAAAAGCCGCTCGGCTCACCGGCCGCTTTTTTAATAATCAGACGTGATAGTTGTCCGGTAAATATATCTGCGCGTTTCCAACGTATCAAATCGAAATAACGTACTTCTTCATAACCGAATTCAATGGCTCTTTCACGTAATATCGCTTCGCGCAACGGTTTTCCGGCCGGAACATCTGCCGCCGAAATCGCAGGCATACCTGCACGTTCCCTGGTTTTGTTCAGATAATCATAGGCCGTATTGCCAAACTCGTCACGAACTTCCGCCTTATTCAACTCATTCATCGCTTCAGCCATATTCAAATAAACTTCGGGAAGACGAATTAACGGACAAGAATAGAATTTACCATTCACTTCGTCATTAAAGTTTCGTATGAATTTTCTCATCGCAAAACCATTGTAGCTCATTCGCCCATCTTTATAAGGTGACTGGGTGGTTCCTTCAAAAATCTGTACTTTCTGGGCACCCTTAAACTTATCTCCATTCACAGCAACCGTTTCATACAAGCGGATATCCCTTCTAGGATTTCCATCCTTATCAAAGAAAGGGAATTTATTATGATCGGGATTATCCCAGTCGAATTCCGTCCCGTCCTTCATCTGAAACATATCGACATAAGTTAATGTAGGAGAAGCAACTCCGTAGCGTACTTGGGCAAACGGAAGTTTCCCCGTAGCATAAGTGGTAAATCTTCTGGAAGAAATCAGAACCTCTCCATTATGACGATTGAAATATCCTGCCGCAAAATCATCGCGAGGGTTACCTGTATTCACCAGTTGATAAACATTCGAATTCTTTTTATTAGCCCGCATAAATTCCAACCCTGCATCCAGTGCTTTCTGCCACCTGTCTGATGAATAATTACCATACCAGGTAAGGAATTGAGAGGAAGCATCACCTTCCAAATAGGGTTTGTCAGCATTAAACAAAGGACTCGCCACAAACTGAAGCACTCTGGACTTTAATGCTAAAGCAGAGGCCGCCGTCATTCGTCCGTCATTATCCGCATCTACCTGCCAAGGTAATACAGAGGCAGCGGCATCCAATAACCCGATGATTTTCTGTACGGTTTCTTCTACCGTCATGCGAGGAAATTTCATCGCATCTTCTGCCGTATAAGCATGGTCTATCCACGGCATACCCCCATAATAACGGAGCATTTGAGAATAATGATAGGCAATAATTACTTGTGCTTCCGCTTTTCCTATCGCCTTTTCATCCGCAGTCATATCTGTCACTCTATCCACATTTTCAATATAGATATAAGCTCTCCGGATACCATAAATCGGACCGACACCAATGGTTCTATTATCAACATCCAACCGATATGGAAGATGTTCCAGATAGGCATTTGTTCCGTCTACCGTTCCTGTATAGAACTTAGGTGCTCCTTTTTTTGTCCAGTCACCCAAATCGGTAAGCATTTCCAGCACTCCATATCCCAGACGTCCTTGCATAGGCAGATAATCCGGCAGTGAATGGTAAGTCTCCGCCAATGCCTGCTCAGCATATACTTTCTTGTTAAAGACAGAATCTATATTCTGCTCATTACTTATCGGCTTATCCAAAAACTTCTCTCCGAACTTAAGGTCTTCGCACCCTATCAATGTCAATGCAAAGAGAGAAAGACAGCCCATATACTTTTTATAGTTTTTCATTGTCAACACTATTAGAAGGTTAGATTAATACCTAAATTATATATCTTAATGATAGGGTAAGAATCCGCATTATTCGGATTACATTCAGGGTCCATGATGTCAAACTTATCAAAGGTCAGCAGATTATAGCCTGTCAGTTTTATACCTAACTGCTGGATACCCAGTTTTTTCAACATCTTCTTATCTGTAAAGTTATATCCTATTGTCACATTCTTCAGTTTCAAATAGGAACCGTCTCGTACCCAAAGAGAAGAAGAACGCATATTGTAAACTGCGTTTGTCTCGGTAAACCGCGGTGTGGTAGCCGTACCGGCTGTTTCCGGTGTCCAACGTGTATCTGCGTGGAACTGCATCAAGCCACGAATTTTACCATTTCCAAAAGGTTCTCTAAAAGCTCCATCCAACAACAAGGAACGCTGTGCGGCACCAGTCCAGTTCATTGTCAGGAAAAAGCCCTTATAATTAATGCCATAATTCAATCCGAATGTATAGGCTGGACGAGTCGGGTTTCCAATAATAGTCTGGTCGTCCGAAGTAATTTCTTCGTCACCGTTCAAATCCCGGTATTTCACATCACCCGGCTTCACGGATACCCCAGGATCGGGCAAGCCAGCCACAAGTTTGCCGTTCTCTCCGAAATCCTCCTCCGTATAAAAACCGTCCGCCACATATCCGAAAAGAGCTCCTACCGGATTTCCCGTCCGCCACATATAAGGTTCATTAGGTTCTACCTCGTCCTGGAAAATAATCTTATTCTTTGAGTAGGAAACATTTGCCTGAATATTATACTGAACCTGACCGATCCTGTCATTCCACTTCACTTCTACTTCATATCCGTGATTTTTCACTTTACCCATATTTACGGCAGGCAGAATCGAGGAAGTCAGTCCCGTCAATAAAGGTATTGTCTTACGATTGATAAGAATGTCCTTACGTTCCTCGAGGAAATAATCCAAAGAGATCTTCAGACGGCTCTTCAAGAAATGAACGTCCAATCCATAGTTCTGTTTCAGCGCAGTTTCCCAAGTCACGTTAGGATTACCCAGACGTTTTTCCAACGCACCCTGGATTAACGCTTTACTGTTATAACCAAAATTGAAGCCGTATTTATTGTTATTCCACGCGTCTACTCCGCTCAAATTCACATCATAAGAATCCGGCAGGAACAAGAAACGGTTATTTCCAAGGTTATCATTTCCGACCAGACCAACTGAAGCACGGAATTTCAGATAATCAACAACTTTCTGTTGTTTCATAAATGCTTCCTCCGACAGGATGTAACCGATAGAACCGGCAGGAAATGCGCCGAACCTCTTACCCGGAGCAAAATTCTCGGAACCATTATAACCGAAGTTGATTTCTGCCATATAACGGGATTTATAATCATACGTCAGACGTCCTACAAAACCGATGTAAGCGGACGGTACTCCCACCCATTGAGCAGGATAGTATTTTTTACTCTGATTATATAAGAACAATCCTCCGACATTATGAGAACCAAACTTACGGTTATATCTCAGACTTGCTTCCAGATACCAGTCTCTTGCTCTCGAGGAAGTTTCGTCATATTGCAAGCTCTTATTTTCTCCTTTGATCTTATAAACAATATTCTTGTTGAAATCCGGCGAATCATAACCAAGCGACGGGTCCTCCAAAGAAGACTGATAGAAAGGCATAAATTGCTCCACCTGCCCTTTACGTTTCTTAGTAAAACCATAACTCGTATTATAGGCGCCTTTTATCTCTGCTGACAGTCCTTTAGTAATAAAGTCCAATTTCTGGTTCAACAGAAGATCCAAATTCATTGTATTATTAATAGCTGTTGAATAGCCTGTCCCGTAACATTTAGGCAAAGCACTGTTACCCAAATTAATTTTATTATCAAAACGTTCTTCGGGGGTAACTATCAGCTTCCCGTCAATTACTCCCGGGCTGCTGAACGGAGTCGTCTGATTAATCAATGTCCAGATTGAATTAGTCGCATCATTAATCATCGGTTCATTCCGGTTACCTACAATACCACCGATACCAATCTTTAACGTGGTAGTCTTAGTAGCATCAAAATCCAGATTGGCCCGATAATTATACCTTTTGTATTTATAATTATTATCATATCCCACTCCTTCGAACTGTTTCAACAGGCCATTCTGATATAAGAAACCTAAAGATATGAAGTAACGTATATCCTTTGTTCCTCCGGAAATATTCAGGTTGTGTTGTGTCTGCACAGATGTCTTATTCAGCAGATATCTTCTCCAGTCGATACTGGGATACATGATGGGATCATCATTCAGTCTGAATCGTTCAACTGCATAATTATCAAATACCAAATCATTCTCGGTAGCATTTGGCTTGTCATTTGTTATAATCTCATTTCTCAAAGTTGCATACGTATAACTGTCTGCCATTTCGAGCATACGAGTAGGCATCTGAATACCAACCGAAGAATTCACCGAGATTTTCGCTTTGCCCTCCTTACCACGGCGTGTAGTTACCAAAATTACGCCATTTGCACCTCGAACACCGAATACAGCAGTGGCAGAAGCGTCTTTCAGTACTGTCACACTTTCTATTTCATTCGGATCCATTTGATAAAACGAACGTTCCACACCGTCCACCAAGATCAGAGGAGAAGAAGCACTTTCTGTCAAAGACCCTACACCGCGAATAAACACTTTGGGATCTTCCTGCCCCGGTTGGCCGCTGGTTTGTACAGATGAGAGTCCCGTGATCTGGCCTGCCAACGTGTTAGCTACACTAGCATTAGGCGAACGCACCAACGCATCATTACTTACGGCAGAGATAGCCCCTGTCAAAGTCTCTTTCTTCTGTGTACCATAGGCCACAACCGTAACTTCCTGAAGTTCATTTGCTGTTTCTTTTAGAATAATTTTTAGTTGTTTACGCCCGTTCAACGGGACCTCTTGAGGTTCATATCCCATGAACGAGATTTGCAGAACAGCTTTTTGAAGATTGCTCACTTTTAAATGAAAAACACCATTCATGTCGGTGATGGCACCGTTAGCAGTGCCTTTTTCTTTCACATTCGCACCAATTACTTCCAAATTAGATTCATCCAATACAGTTCCCGTTACTGTATTCTGCGCCCATACTAAGAGCGAACAACACATAAGCATTAACGTACTGATGCACCTTTTGCATCTTTTCAGCCTCGTCAGTTTATTCATAATAATAAATTTAAGAATTAGAAATAGAAATAGGTTTATTAAAAACACTCGCTGCAAATTAAGTAAATGATACAGTTTTTAAGATACTGATATCATACTAAAAAGGTACAAAATAGTACATAACAAGAAATAATAAGTATTAAAATTAATTGTATTATCCATAGTATCAAGCTATCCCAACAACAAAAAACATCCAATTCATCGTTTCTTATTGACTTTACATACACGAAAAATAAAACTTCAAAGATCAACTCACCAAGTTCTTCCTTCATCGCAAATCTATGCATAAACAATGCATCTTTATTATACTTCATTTTATAGTTCATAAATAAATTAAAATTGAACCATAGATATACTTATTAGACTCATTATTCTCCTTTACTAATCAAATTATTCCCTATCTTTGACTCCCGAAATTCAAACCTAATACAAAAACCCATGAAGAAACAACTGCTATTTTGCTGCTTGGCCACGTTAGGACTAAACGCCATGCAAGCACAAAACTTCAATGAGTGGAAAGATCCGGAAGTGAATTCCGTAAACCGCTCGACAATGCACACTAATTATTTCGCCTATGCATCGGCTGATGAAGCCAAAGCCGGAATCAAAGAAAACTCAAAGAATTTTATGACCCTGAACGGGCTTTGGAAATTCAACTGGGTGAGAAACGCGGATGCACGTCCGACCGATTTCTTCCAGACTAATTTCAATGACAAGGGCTGGGACAATATTAAGGTGCCCGGAGTATGGGAGTTAAACGGATACGGAGACCCGATCTATGTAAACGTAGGATATGCATGGAGAAGCCAGTTCAAGAACAATCCCCCCTTTGTTTCCGTTGAAAACAATCATGTAGGTTCTTACCGGAAAGAAATCACTCTGCCCGCCGACTGGAAAGGGAAAGAGATTTTTGCCCATTTCGGTTCAGTAACTTCTAATATGTACCTTTGGGTAAACGGACGCTATGTGGGATACAGCGAAGACAGCAAATTGGAAGCTGAATTCAACCTGACAAACTATCTGAAACCAGGAAAAAACATCATCGCTTTCCAAGTATTCCGTTGGTGCGACGGCACTTATCTGGAAGATCAGGATTTCTTTCGCTACTCCGGTGTGGGACGCGACTGTTATCTTTATGCCCGCGATAAGAAATATATCCAGGATATTCGTGTAACTCCCGACCTCGACAGCCAATATAAGGACGGGACATTGAATATCTCTGTAGACTTGAAAGGTAGCGGCACAGTGGCCTTAAACCTGACAGATGCACAAGGGAACAGTGTAGCTACTGCCGATCTGAAAGGTTCCGGCAAGCTGAACACTACTTTGAATATTTCCAATCCTGCCAAATGGACTGCCGAAACACCTAATCTTTACACACTGACTGCCACTCTGAAAAACGGCAATAATACCGTAGAAGTGCTTCCTATCAAAGTAGGTTTCCGCAAGATTGAACTAAAGGGCGGACAAATACTTGTAAACGGCCAGCCGGTACTCTTCAAAGGAGCCGACCGCCACGAAATGGACCCTGACGGTGGTTATGTGGTTTCAGTGGAACGTATGCTCCAAGATATCAAAGTAATGAAAGAACTTAATATCAATGCTGTACGTACCTGCCACTATCCGGACGACAACCGTTGGTATGACCTCTGCGACCAATACGGTCTGTACGTAGTAGCCGAGGCAAATGTGGAATCCCACGGTATGGGTTACGGTGACAAGACACTCGCCAAAAACCCAAGTTACGCCAAAGCTCATTTGGAACGCAACGAACGCAATGTTCAACGCGGTTACAATCACCCTTCTATCATCTTCTGGTCACTCGGTAACGAAGCCGGTATGGGACTGAACTTTGAAAAATGTTATACTTGGATTAAAAACGAAGACAAATCACGTGCCGTACAGTATGAACAGGCGAGGACCAGCGAATTTACAGACATTTTCTGTCCGATGTACTACGGCTACGATGCGTGCGTCAAGTATTCCGAAGGCAATATTCAGAAACCGTTGATTCAATGCGAATACGCTCATGCTATGGGTAATTCTCAAGGCGGATTCAAAGAATACTGGGATATCATCCGCAAATATCCGAAATATCAGGGTGGATTTATATGGGACTTCGTAGACCAGTCCTGCCATTGGAAAAATAAAGACGGAGTGGATATCTACGGCTACGGAGGCGACTTCAACAAATATGACGGCTCGGATAATAACTTCTGCGACAACGGTCTGATTAGTCCCGACCGTGTGCCCAATCCGCACGCTTATGAAGTAGGCTATTTCTATCAGAACATTTGGACAACTGTTGCCGATCTTGCTAAAGGCGAAATTAATATTTTCAACGAGAATTTCTTCCGTGACCTTTCCGCATATTATATGGAATGGAAATTACTGGCAAACGGAGAAGTGGTACAGACAGGCATTGTTTCAGACCTGAAAGTAGCGCCTCAGCAGACGGTTAAAGTCCAATTACCTTTTGACACAAAGAATATCTGCCCTTGCAAGGAGCTGCTGCTCAACGTCAGTTACAAGCTTAAAGCTGCCGAAACTCTCCTGCCTGCCGGAACCACCATTGCTTATGACCAACTAAGCATCCGCGATTACAAAGCACCGGAACTGAAACTGGAAAACCAACAGACTTCCAATGTTGCAGTTATCGTTCCTACTATTCAGGATAACGACAGAAATTATCTGATTGTTAACGGTGAGGACTTCACTCTCGAATTTAACAAGCATAACGGTTATCTCTGCCGCTATGACGTAAACGGAATGCAGCTAATGGAAGACGGCAGTCTCCTGACTCCTAACTTCTGGCGTGCACCAACCGACAATGATTACGGAGCAGGATTACAGAACAGATATGCAGCCTGGAAGAACCCGGTACTGAAACTAACTTCTCTGAAACATGCGATTGAAAACGAACAGGCCGTAGTTCGTGCCGAATATGATATGCAGTCAATAGGTGGAAAATTGTTCTTGACTTATACTATCAATAACTTGGGTGCAGTGAAGGTGAACCAGAAAATGGTAGCTGACAAGAGCAAGAAAGTTTCTGAAATGTTCCGTTTCGGTATGCAGTTCCGTATGCCTCTTGCATTTAACGAAATTGAGTATTACGGACGTGGCCCGGTAGAAAATTATTCGGACCGTAATCACGCCACTATGCTCGGCAAATATCGCCAGACGGTAGAAGAACAATTCTATCCGTACATCCGTCCGCAGGAAACCGGCACAAAAACAGATATCCGCTGGTGGAGACTGTTAAACATCGGTGGTAACGGATTGCAATTCGTCTCAGACGCTCCGTTCTCTGCTTCCGCACTGAATTACACGATCGAATCTCTGGACGACGGCGCCGGCAAAGACCAGCGTCACTCACCGGAAGTAGAAAAAGCCAATTTCACTAATTTCTGTATTGATAAAGCACAAACAGGACTTGCATGTGTCAACAGTTGGGGAGCTATTCCATTGGAGAAATACAGACTTCCTTACCAAGATTATGAGTTAAGTTTTATTATGACTCCCGTCTATCATAAACTAAAGTAAAAAACATAGTTAAAAAACACGGTATCAGAGAACAAGAATACCGAATTTAAAGTACTTTTGCAGCCGGAAACTGATTCTATCAAATCAGTTTCCGGCCTTTTTTCCTTAAACCATCCCTCTATACAAGAGAATAACACACGTGCAACAAAACGCATCAATTTAAAAAACAGATAAATAAGAAGTATGAAAAGTAGAATTGTTTTATTTGCATTTTGCTTAGCCCTTCTGTCCAGTTGCGGCAATAAGGGCAATGACACGGGAAAAGTCCCAGAATATGCAGTACAGGAATTACAAAAATCAACTGCAAATCTAACGACAGCTTATCCGGCTACTATTAAAGGTAAACAAGACGTAGAAATTCGTCCGCAGGTTTCCGGTTTCATCACTAAATTATGTGTTGATGAAGGAGCTACCGTGCGCAAAGGACAAGTACTGTTCATTGTCGATCCTACTCAGTACGAAGCAGCCGTACGCACTGCCAAAGCAGCAGTTGTCACAGCCGAAGCGGCAGTGAGCACTCAACAAATGACGTATGACAACAAAAAAGAGCTGAACAAGAAACAAATCATCAGCGACTATGATTTGGCAATGGCAGAAAACTCTCTGGCACAAACCAAGGCACAACTGGCCCAAGCTAAGGCACAACTGACCACTGCTCAGCAGAATTTATCATTTACACAAGTCAAGAGTCCGTCAGACGGTGTAATCAACAATATTCCTTATCGTGTAGGAGCGCTTGTCAGCCCTTCTATCGCTACGCCCATGACTACCGTATCCGAGATCGATGAAGTGTATGTATACTTCTCCATGACAGAAAAAGAATTACTGGCTATGACTAAATCCGGAAGTACCATCAAAGAAGAAATCAGCAAAATACCAACTATCAAGCTGCAGCTGATTGATGGCTCCACATACGCCATGGAAGGTAAGGTAGACGCTATCACAGGCGTTATCGACCAGTCTACCGGTTCGGTAAGTATCCGTGCTATTTTCCCCAACAAGGAACATGTGTTGCGCAGTGGAGGTACTGCCAATGTTCTGATTCCTTACAACATGGAAAACGTTATCAGCATCCCGCAATCGGCAACAGTGGAAATCCAGGACAAGAAATTCGTTTATGTGTTACAACCGGACAACACGTTAAAATATACGGAAATCGGCATTTTCAACTTGGATAACGGAAAAGAATATCTGGTCACTTCCGGATTGAATGCAGGAGATAAAATCGTAATCGAAGGTGTACAAAACCTGAAAGACGGTCAGAAGATTCAACCGATCACCCCCGCACAAAAAGAAGCGAACTACCAACAACATTTGAAAGACCAACATGACGGTAACCTAGCCACAGCTTTCAATTAATAATCAGATAATCGTATGAAATTAGATAGATTTATTAACCGTCCGGTACTATCAACCGTTATTTCTATCCTGATAGTCATCTTGGGAGCTATCGGATTGGCAACACTGCCTATCACGCAGTATCCGGACATCGCACCTCCTACCGTATCGGTAAGAGCCACATATACGGGTGCGAGTGCATCGACCGTATTGAACTCCGTAATCGCTCCGTTGGAAGAACAGATCAATGGTGTAGAAAACATGATGTATATGACCTCCAACGCCTCTAACACTGGTGCCGGAGATATTTCCATTTACTTCAAACAGGGAACAGATCCGGATATGGCTGCCGTCAATGTGCAGAATCGTGTTTCCATGGCACAAGGACTACTGCCTGCCGAAGTAACCAAAGTCGGCGTGACAACACAGAAACGTCAGACTTCTATGCTGGTGGTATTTTCCCTTTATGACGAAAGCGATACATACACAGAAGCATTTATCGAGAACTACGCAAAAATCAACTTGATTCCGCAAGTTCAACGCGTACCGGGTGTAGGTGACGCCTCTGTAATGGGACAGGACTACTCCATGCGTATCTGGTTGCGTCCGGACGTAATGGCGCAATACAAGTTGGTTCCGGGTGATGTGTCCGCAGCGCTGGCAGAACAGAACGTGGAAGCTGCTCCGGGACAATTCGGTGAACGCAGTAACCAGACTTTCCAATATACTATCCGTTACAAAGGTCGTCTGCAACAGCCGGAAGAGTTCGAGAATATCGTCATCAAGTCTTTGCCCGACGGTGAAGTGCTTCGCTTGAACGACATCGCCGAAATCCAGTTAGACCGCTTGGGATACAACTTTACCAACCGTGTAAACGGCCATAAAGCAGTAACCTGTATTGTTTATCAGATGGCAGGGACAAACGCGACACAAACCATCAGTGACATTCAAGCATTACTGGATGAAGCCTCCCAATCACTGCCGGCCGGTTTGAAGATAAACGTTTCCATGAATGCCAACGACTTCTTGTTCGCTTCAATTCATGAGGTATTGAAAACATTGATTGAGGCATTCATCCTGGTATTTATTGTAGTATATATCTTCTTGCAGGATTTACGTTCTACATTGATTCCTACTATTGCCATTCCGGTAGCTCTTATCGGTACATTCTTCATACTGTCTTTAGTGGGATTCAGTTTGAACTTGCTAACGTTATGTGCGCTTGTGCTCGCCATTGCGATTGTGGTCGATGACGCCATTGTGGTTGTCGAGGGTGTACATGCCAAGTTGGACCAGGGATACACTTCCGCCCGTCTGGCTTCTATCGACGCGATGAACGAGTTAGGTGGCGCTATCGTATCCATTACGCTAGTCATGATGGCCGTGTTTGTTCCGGTAAGCTTCATGGGTGGAACGGCAGGAACATTTTACCGCCAGTTTGGTATGACAATGGCTATTGCCATTGGTCTGTCCGCCTTGAATGCTTTGACATTAAGCCCCGCCTTGTGTGCTGTTCTTCTGAAACCGCATAAACAGGAAGGTTCCGAAGATATTCCTCCATTGAAGGAGCGTATGAAGACAGCCTATAAAACGGCTCATACAACAATGATCAACAGATACACCGAAGCTATCGGAAAGATGCTGCATCCGGGAATCACACTCACATTCACACTTGTTGCCATACTGGGTATGATCTTCGGCCTTTTCAACATCAATCCGATAATTACTGCCATCTTCATACTTCTTAGTATTTTGGCATTAATCGGAATGAGTACGAATAAATTCAAGAACAGATTCAACGATACCTATGAATCTATTTTGAAACGGTACAAGAAACGCGTATTGTTCTTCATTCAAAAGAAGTGGTTGTCTATGGGACTGGTCGTTGCTTCCATTGTCTTACTTATGTTCTTCATGAACACCACTCCGACAGGTATGGTACCTAATGAAGACACCGGTACATTGATGGGAGCTGTAACCTTGCCGCCGGGTACATCACAAGACCACTCGGAAGAAATCTTGGCACGTGTAGACAGTCTGATTGCCTCTGATCCTGCCGTAGCTTCACGCACATTGATTTCCGGTTTCAGTTTCATCGGTGGACAAGGTCCATCCTACGGTTCTTTCATCATCAAGTTGAAAGACTGGGACGACCGTTCGATGATACAGAACTCTGATGTTGTCGTAGGTTCCTTATATATGCGTGCACAAAAAATCATTAAAGAAGCACAGGTATTGTTCTTCGCTCCACCGATGATTCCGGGTTACTCGGCATCTACGGATATTGAAGTGAACATGCAGGACAAGACGGGTGGAGACCTGAACAAGTTCTTCGATGTGGTCAACGATTATACCGCTGCGCTGGAAGCCCGTCCTGAAATCAATTCGGCGAAGACAACATTCAACCCGAATTTCCCGCAATACATGATTGATATTGACGCGGCGGCTTGTAAGAAAGCAGGCATCAGCCCGAGTGACATCCTTACTACCATGCAAGGATATTATGGTGGTCTGTATGCATCCAACTTCAACCGTTTCGGTAAGATGTATCGTGTAATGATTCAGTCAGACCCGCTATCACGTAAAAACCTGGAATCCTTGAAAAATATCAAGGTTCGCAACAGTGCCGGCGAAATGGCTCCTATCTCACAATTCATCACTGTTGATAAAGTATATGGTCCGGATATCATCAGCCGTTTCAACCTTTACACTTCCATGAAAGTGATGGTGGCTCCTGCCAGCGGTTATACATCCGGTCAGGCATTGACTGCGTTGGCAGAAGTAGCCGGTCAAAATCTTCCGGCCGGTTATACTTACGAATTGGGTGGTATGGCACGTGAAGAGGCACAGAGTAGTGGAAGTGCTACCGGATTGATTTTCATCCTCTGCTTCGTATTCGTTTACCTGTTGCTGAGTGCACAGTACGAAAGTTATATACTTCCGTTGGCCGTGTTGCTGTCCGTTCCGTTCGGTCTGTTAGGCAGCTTCCTGTTTGTCAACGGAGTGAGCGCTATCGGTAATATCTCGATGTTAAAGATGATTCTCGGTACGATGTCCAACAATATCTATATGCAGATTGCGTTAATCATGTTGATGGGTCTGTTGGCGAAAAATGCAATTCTGATTGTAGAGTTCGCCCTCGATCGTCGTAAGATGGGCATGAGTATCACGTGGGCAGCCGTATTAGGTGCCGGTGCCCGTCTCCGTCCTATCTTAATGACATCATTGGCGATGGTAGTCGGATTACTTCCGTTGATGTTCGCCTTCGGAGTAGGTGCTCACGGTAACCGTACACTAGGTACTGCCTCTATCGGTGGTATGTTAATCGGTATGATTTGCCAGATTTTCATTGTTCCTGTACTGTTCGTAATCTTCCAGTACTTACAAGAGAAGGTGAAACCGATGGAATGGGAGGATATTGACAACACGGATGCCGTAACTGAGATTGAACAATACGCTAAATAATGAAATTCGATATGAAGAAACAGATTCTATATATGGTGTGTGCAACTGCTCTCCTGAGTAGCTGCCACATCTATAAGTCGTATGACAGACCCGAAGACATTACTACTTCCGGGCTGTATCGTGACCCGATTGCGGAGAATGATACACTGGTTTCGGATACAACCAACTTCGGCAATCTGCCGTGGAGAGAAGTCTTCACCGACCCGCAGTTACAGTCTCTCATCGAAGCGGGACTGAAACAAAACACTGACCTCTTGACCGCTGCCCAAAATGTAAAAGCAGCAGAAGCATCTCTGCTGTCGGCACGCCTGGCTTATGCTCCGTCCTTGGGACTGTCTCCGCAAGGAACAATCAGCAGCTTTGACAAGAATGCAGCTACCAAAACCTATTCATTGCCCGTCACTGCCAGCTGGCAAGTCGACTTGTTCGGGCAGTTGCTGAACTCCAAACGGAATGCTCAGGTCACTTTAAAGCAGACGAAAGCTTACCGTCAGGCTGTACAAACGCAAGTTATCTCCAACATTGCCAATATGTATTATACACTAATGATGTTGGACCGTCAGTTGGAAATAACCAAGTCTACAGCCGAAATCCTGAAAAAGAATGCCGAAACAATGGAAGCGATGAAAGACGCTGCCATGTACAATATCAATTCAACCGGTGTAGAACAAAGCAAGGCTGCTTATGCCCAAGTGCTTGCCAGCATTCCGGACATCGAGCAGAGTATCCGTGAAACGGAAAATGCTCTGTCTACATTTTTGGGTGAAGCTCCGCACGCTATCAAACGCGGTACACTGGAAGCGCAAGTACTTCCGACAGAGCTTTCTGCCGGTGTACCTATCCAGTTATTATCCAACCGTCCGGACGTAAAAGCTGCAGAAATGGCTTTGGCTAGTTGCTACTATAATACAAACTCCGCACGCGCCGCTTTCTATCCGCAGATTACTCTTAGCGGTTCTGCCGGGTGGACAAACAGTGCCGGAAGTGCGATTATCAATCCGGGCAAGTTACTGGCTTCTGCAGTCGGTTCTCTGACACAACCTCTATTCTATCGGGGACAAAACATCGCTCGTCTGAAAGCTGCAAAAGCACAAGAAGAATCAGCGAAACTATCCTTCCAGCAGACACTATTGAATGCCGGAAGTGAGGTCAGCAATGCGCTAAGTTTATACCAAAAAACCAGCGAAAAGGTAGAATCTCGCCGGTTACAAGTAGAATCTGCTAAAAAAGCTTCGGAAGATACAAAAGAATTGTTTAACTTAGGGACTTCAACTTATCTGGAAGTACTGTCGGCACAGCAATCTTATCTGAGCGCGCAAATCTCACAGGTTTCCGATTGCTTCGATCAGATGCAGGCCGTAGTCAGCCTTTACCAGGCTCTAGGTGGTGGAAGAGAAGAATAACTTTAAACATATACTATTATGATTAGTCCGTTAGCTTACGTAGACCCCGAAGCAAAACTTGGCAAGAATGTAACTGTCCTGCCGTTTGCCTACATTGAAAAGAATGTGGAAATCGGAGATGACTGCGTCATCATGTCTTATGCCAGTATCCTGCAAGGTACTAAAATGGGAAAAGGAAACAAGATACATCAGAATGCTGTCCTGGGAGCGGAACCGCAAGATTTCCACTACACGGGAGAAGAAAGTAGCCTGATTATCGGTGACAACAACGATATCCGCGAAAATGTGGTAATCAGCCGTGCTACCTTTGGCGGCAATGCTACCAAGATCGGTAACGGAAATTACCTAATGGATAAAGTACACCTCTGCCATGACGTACAAATCAACAATAACTGTGTGGTAGGTATCGGTACGACTATTGCAGGAGAATGCACACTGGATGACTGCGTGATTCTAAGTGGAAATGTCACTCTGCACCAATACTGCCACATCGGTAGCTGGACACTTGTACAGAGTGGTTGCCGTATTTCTAAAGATGTACCTCCGTATGTAATTATGTCCGGAAACCCCGTTGCATACCATGGAGTGAACGCGGTGGTTCTTTCACAACATCACAATACATCCGAAAGGATCCTCCGTCACATCGCCAATGCATACAGACTGATTTATCAAGGTAATTTCAGTATTCAGGATGCTGTACAGAAGATTGTCGACCAGGTCCCGATGAGTGAAGAAATCGAGAATATCGTTAACTTCGTGAAGGCTTCGGAACGAGGAATCGTGAAATAAGCAAAGTTACTTTTCAATATTGAAAGGGTGACGCCTAATAAAAAAGCGTCACCCTTTCTGTTTATAGTAGGGCGACGCTCTGTGAGTTATTATTTCGTTTCCGTTTCATAATTATTCAAACTCCAACGTACCGAAGAAGTCGGGACGGTGGAAGTCCGGATTCTCTATTTTTATCGGATTCCATGAAAGGAAGTGGGGGGTCTGCAATTCGTCACCACACTTGTAAAAGTTAGCTTTTATCTCCTTCTCATCGAGTGATTCGATCTGATGCTTAAAGAATACAGCATAGGGAATAATCAAGGCAACTTCCCAATCAGTTTCTTCCACACGTTCTTCAAAAGGTGTATCACCCAGACTTGACCAGCGCTGCACAAGGTCAGTCACTTCCTTCGGAGCGTGTTCTCTACCGTTGCGGGCAGGACCGACACCTATCAGGATTGTTCCGATGCAGTTGCACTCTATATTATAATACACCCCGTCACCTGCCGGAATAGAAAAAAATTCCACACAGGAATCAGTCCATACAGAACCGTTGTCCGTTCCGTATCTGGCACGCACACTCGCTTCTTTAACTTTAAAATGTAACAAGATAGAGTTCTTCGTGTGAGCAATGCGAAAGTTTACTTTGGGTTTGTAGGGATATTCAGCCCAATTAACACATTGAACCGGTTGAAAATCTATCTTTTCTTCATCAAATAATCGGGGAAGCGAACAAGCCTCCACGTTAGCCGCACTAATTTTCTTTACTTTCATATTTCTATTGTTTGGATGATACAAATATAGTTACTTTCTTCTAATAAGGTTCACTGAAATGAAATAAAAACAACATATTTTGTATAAATGCTAATTATCAACTACTTAAACAATATTAAGAAAAAGATAATGTTTAACCCTCCCCTCTAACTGGAGACAAAGATAGAAAGTTCTATTAAGCGGTATTTAAGACAGGAATTTCCGGTATTCACTCCGAAGCCGGTTTTGTATGGCGATAATCATATTTTTCTATTCTCCACTGCTTTATACAGTTTTTCATAGGTGATAAAAGAACGTTTCTGTAATGCATCATATTCCTCTGCATGATTTTGTATTTTTATATAGATAAGAAGATGTAATATAAATATATCAGATTCAATCTGAACGGTGCTTCCCTGAACAGGTTACCGGCTTTTTAAACAAATACTTGTAACTTGACAAATGTGGTTAGAGTACATGTATTCATTCCTTTAAATACCAACTGCATCATACCATCTTAATTTATACGCTATTTATAGTCGGATTACAAAGAATTTCCCTACATTTGTTACGTTAATCTATGAGATCTCTCATTAATGTCCTGTCTACTAAAGAACTGCAATATTTCAAAGAACAATTTTTATATTAATAGGACAATAATGTGGTATTATAAGATATAGCTATATTATGAAGAACCTAAAAAGAATAATTTTTATACTACTTATCATCCTTCCTCTCCGTGTTTTTGCCGACTATGAGCATTTTAAACTTTGGGATATGTCGGATGGCCTATCCAATAATACAGTGAAATCTATCACCCAAGATCATTTGGGATTCATTTGGTTGGGAACATTCGACGGATTGTGCAAATTTGACGGAGTCGATTTTACCATCTTCAGACATGACTCCCAAGATAGTTTGTCTATCATCAATAACTATGTGGAAGTCGTAGCTTCGTTGGGAGATGAACTTTGGGTAGGAACCGAACGGGGATTGAATCTTTATTCTTATAAAGAGAATAATTTTCGTTTGTGCGAATGGATTCTTCCGACAGGTGAAAGACAAAAGATAACGGAAAGCATCAAAAATATCGTAGTGAATCAAGAGAGTGTCTTTATATTGACCTTTTCGCATCAACTATTGGTGCGTAAAGAAGGATGTGTCTTTGAACCGTGTGACTATAAAAAGAATATAGAATGGCTGTCTATTTCAGGCTATAAAGAGGGTTTATTGATCGGACATGCCACCGATGGTTTGTATGTCATTGATCCCGATGAAATGAGGATTCGGGCTCATTTCCCGTTTGACTCAAAGATACTGAGCGACTGTCTGTATTACAGTACAAATAAAGATATGATTTTTCTTGGTTTTGGTATAGGCTATCCAAGTCTCGCTTTTAGGATGAACAAAGAGAATAGCCTTGAAAAGTTGGAAGTCAGGATACCGTCAAGCGTAAAGACAATTGTCGATTATAAAGATGAAACATTATTTGGAACAGATGGAAACGGGCTGATGGTTTTTAATGAATCAGGATGTTCCGACATTTCTTCGGGGGAAAGTGATATGAGTAGTGATGCCATTTATTCATTGTTTGTAGATCGGAGACAGAATCTTTGGATTGGTACATACCGGGGAGGGCTGAATGCAAGTTCGGAACATTACGACTGGTTTCAGTCTTTCTGCATACAAAATAAAAAACTCTCGTATGATATGGTAACCGCTGTCGTTTCTCAAAAGGAACGGTTGTATGTGGGACTGGACGGCGGAGGACTGAATATTTATGATGTAAAAAATGACAAGCTACTGAAATATACAACGCATAATAGCGGCATTTCGGGAGACAATCTTTTGTCGTTATCAGTGGATGATGATTTCGCCTGGTTGGGAATATATGGCAAGGGACTCAGTCGCTATTCACTATCCGGTCACACTTTTAAGAATTATGTCTTGCCACCGGTTAAAGATAAAGAGAGTGCAAATAGAATATGGCAGATAAAGGACGATGGTGAGGGTAATATTTGGATTATAGCCGAAGACGTTTATTGTTTCAATAAAAAGAGCGAGACATTCACGGTAATCGACAATCTGAGTAACCTGAATGCTTTGAATATTATATTTGAAAACGATGTCATTTGGCTTTGTACGATGGGATATGGGCTTTATAAATTTGACCGGAAGACGACAGAACCTCTTGAACATTACTTTAAAGAATCAGAAAAAACGCCCATCCCCGGTAATATGGTACGGTATATGTTCATTGATTCCCGGAATCAAGTATGGTTCTCGATAGAATATGCCGGTTTATATAAATTAGACCAAAGTTCCGGGGAAGTCACTCCGTATGGAGTTGAAAGTGGCCTGACGGATACAAATGTAGTGGGGATGTTGGAAGACAAGTCCGGTTATTTATGGGTGAGTACATATAATGGCTTGTTCCGCTATAATCCTGTCAATGGAAAGTTTATTCGTTTTGGTAAGGAAGATAACTTGACTTCTACCCAATTCAATTATAACGCGTGTTTTCAAGAGGGTGATACAATGTATTTTGGAAGTACGGGAGGATTGTTCAGTTTCAAACCGGAAGATATTAAATATGACGGTGAACAGGTCAATCATGTGTATTTTACCAATCTTGAACTGTTGAATCATGAGAATAAAGTTGTGAGTCTCTATGGCATACAACCGGAGGATATACACTTGTCATATGATCAGAACTTCTTTACGATTCATTTCTCAACGCCGGAGTTGATTTCCCCTGACAAGGTACAATTCTCTTGTTATATGGAGAATTTTGAAAACGGCTGGTCTGAAATCTCCCATGCCCGACAGATATCCTATACTAATATTCCCCCCGGAGAATATTATTTTTATGTCAAGGCTTCCGACAATGAAGGGCAATGGACCGATAAGGCATCCTGCCTGAAGATTATTATCACACCCCCTTGGTGGAAAACCACTTGGGCATTGTCGCTTTGGGGCCTGCTAATCCTGGGACTTATCATTTTTATATTCTGGCTATACCGTCATGAATTGAATATAAAACATTTGGTACATTTGAATGAGATAGAGAAGAAAGCGGCTAAGAATATTAACGAAGCAAAGCTAAGCTTTTATACGAATATTACGCATGAACTGCGTACGCCTATTTTTTTGATAACCTCTCCTTTGGAGGAACTTCTAACGAGTAGGGAGGGCAGAGGGCCTGTTTCGGTTCCTAAATCTTTCCTGGTGAGTATGTACAGGAACGCTATGAAACTGAACAAGCTGATTAGCCGAATTATAGACTTCCGTAAACTGGAGTCCGGAAAGTTGAAACTCGAGCCGCAATCACTAAATCTGGTCACTTTCTGTAAAGACTTGACGGTGGATTATGAAGCTCTCTGCCAGCAGAAGAATATTATTTTTCATTTCTTGCCGTCACGGACAATTATTCGTGTCGAGTTTGATCCCGAAAAGATGGAGATTCTTTTGTCCAATCTCATTTCCAATGCTTTTAAATATACCCCGGAAGGAGGGAAAATCGTATTATCTATCGATGAAACGGACGAAAAAGTAACGCTAGTGGTTGAAGACAATGGCATCGGCATTCAAAAAGAATTTCAGGAAGTTATATTCGATCGCTTTTTCCAGATAGAAAATACCGAAATATTCTCTACGGGGGATGGTATCGGGCTTTCCTTTGTAAAGCACTTGGTCGAACTGCATGACGGAACGATACGCGTGGACAGTGAACTGAACAAAGGGGCTAAATTTATAGTTGAGCTTCCCAAAAAAGAAAGAGTAGATGAACCTGTTTCTTCGGAAGAAGAAATCATTATTGTGCCGAAATCTGTAAAAGAGAATATGCTTGTCGTGACAGAGTCGGCCTCTTCCCCGGCAGCCCCCCACACCTTATTAATAATAGATGACGAGAGCGAGATACTCGATATGCTGGAGTGCTTCTTAAGCAGTGATTTTAAGATATTAAAGGCAAGTAATGGTATAGACGGACTTTCTTTGGTGCAAACCACATTACCCGATATCGTAATCTGCGATGTGATGATGCCTAAAATGAATGGGACGGATTTCCTGCAATTGATGAAAGGAGATAAAAAACTGGCCCATATTCCTGTCATTATGTTGACTGCCAAAACCTCGGAGGAGGACCAAATGGTGGCTTTTGATTGTGGCGCAGATGCTTATCTGACCAAACCGATTTCATTGAAATATCTCCGTAAACGGATCGATCAACTGTTGGCGCGTGTAGAATCGGCAGAGATGGTGAACTCATTGACGAAAACGGAAAAGAAATATTCCAAAGAAGAACAGAAGTTCCTGTTGAAGTGTCGGGAGATTATTGATAATAACCTGAATAATTCCAGTTTTGAGATAATGGCTTTTGCGGAACAAATGGGGATGAGTCATTCCACCTTGTACCGTAAAATAAAAGGGATGACCGGACTGACCGTTGTTGAATTTATAAATGAATACCGCCTGTTCAAAGCCGTCCAATATTTTAAGGAAGGCGAGACGAATATCGGTACTGTATGTTCCAAATGCGGATTCAATGATGTGAAACATTTCCGTGATCTTTTCAAACGTAAGATGAATATGACTCCCAAGCAATATGTGTTGAGTTTATAGCTGGATCAGATTATCTGATTCATTTATTCACCACGAATTGCCCCGAATCGCCCAATAGCCGAATTTCACCCTAAAAAAGCCGAATTACTTCCCTTTTAGGCAATGCATCCTGCTTAGTTTTGCGACAAAACGAGGGTGCAATGCCTTGAATAGTTAATTTTAAAATCAGTTTTATGGAAAAACATTTTTTCTTTATTTCGTTAAGGAAGACTTTATTCCTGACAGCGACATTTGTTTTATTAATAGGAAACACGCAACCTTCCTATGCAATGCTAGGAGTAGACGAGGAGTTGCAGGTTATGCAGAACGGCATAGTCAAGGGACGAATCGTCGACACAAACGGAGAAGCGGTGATTGGAGCCAATGTAAAGTTAAAAGGAAGCAATCAAGGAACTATTACTGATGTGGATGGAAACTTTTCTTTGGAAAATGTATCGGGAGATATCCTAATTGTATCTTATATTGGCTTTGAAGAGCAAGAAGTTGCCATTAAAGGGCGGAAGTATGTAAAAGTCATATTGAAAGAGAATTCGCAGCTTCTTGATGAAGTCGTTGTAGTGGGATATGGCGCACAGAAAAAGGTGAATCTGACCGGAGCAGTGGCGAGCCTTGATGTGAAACAATTGGAGAATCGACCTATTACCAGCGCTTCGCAGAGTCTGGCAGGTAAGATAGCAGGCGTACATATTGCACAATCGTCCGGTATGGCAGGTGCCGACGGTGCGCAAATCACCATTCGCGGACTTGGTACGTTGAATAATACTTCTCCTCTTATCTTGATTGACGGGGTTATTTCTCCGAATATGGATGTGGTAAATCCTGCGGATATCGAAAGTATCTCTGTCTTGAAAGATGCTGCATCGGCTTCTATATACGGTTCGCAGGCTGCGAATGGTGTTGTATTGGTCAGTACAAAGAAAGGAAAAGGAAAAGGAAAAGGAGAAGGGAAGTCAACTTTTAATGTAAGTGCAGGCCTTTCTTGGTCTAAGATGACTGACCAGAGTAAGCCGGACATGGTGACGGATCCAGAAACATTTATGCTCCTGATGAATGAGGCGCGAATCAACTCCGGATTAGAGTCAGCTTTTCCGGATGAAGTAATTGAAAGATACCGTACACCTAAATTCAGGGATGCGTGTTCTACCGATTGGTTTGATCAGATTTTTCGCACGGCTACTACCCAGGAATACAATATGAGTGCAAGCGGCGGAAATAATAAGACCAAATATTACTTTTCTTTAGGCTATATGGACCAGGGATCCATAGCATCCAGTGGTAACTATAAACGGATTACTGCCCGTCTGAACCTGGATACTTATGTACTTCCCAAATTAAAGATCGGAGCATCTATTGGTTATACTTACGGCGATCAGCGCACTCCGAACGGAAGTGTAGATGAGGTCTTTGCGCTTGACCTGATGCGTGCCAATCCTCTGAATCCGGCCTATAACTCAGACGGTACGATTGCGATGCCCGATAATACGACTTTGTCCTATACGGGACAGGTGCAAGGAGAGAATCCATTGACCAAGATGCTTTACAATGAGATTCATCAGAAAAACAATAACATTTACGGTAATGCTTTCTTGAGTTGGGACATTTTTCCTGAACTGAAAGTGTATGCATACTTCAATGCAAATGTGCAATTAAGAGATTATAGTGAGTGGAAGGGCTGTCCGGAGGTTAAAAATTGGCGATATGAGGAACTGCTTGCGGAAGGCGCCGATATGGAAGATGTGATTAGTGACGGTTATTATGGAAACGGAAGTTTGAAGATGTCGTCAGCCAGAGATTACCGGATTAACCCGTATGTTCAGATGGAATATTCCAAGTCAATTGGCCGGCATCATATGAGAGTCATGGTTGCTGCCAGCTATGAAGCGACCAATTACGACTATTTTGATACATCCAGAGGAAAGTACATCTCCAATTATGTGCATATTCTCGATTCAGGAGATCCTTCCACAGTGCAAAATAGCAGCAGTATGACACAATATGCCATTCTTTCCCAATTCGGACGTGTGAACTATGATTTTGCAGACAAGTATCTTTTCGAATTTAATCTGCGTCGTGACGGTTCTTCCAGATTCGGTTCCAATTTCAAGTATGGTATATTCCCTTCTTTCTCTGTGGGATGGGTGTTGACGCAGGAAAATTTCATGAAGAAGATTCCTACGATTAACTTTCTAAAACTGCGTGCTTCCTGGGGACAGCTCGGCAACCAGTATAGCAGCGATAATTTCCCTTATATTGCCAAGATCGGTTATGACGGTAATTATGTGTGGGGGAATGAGGTGGCAACAGGCGTTGTTCCGACTTCTTATGGTAACCCGGATATTCACTGGGAGACTACCAATGTGACGAATGTAGGTTTTAATCTTCATCTGTTCAATTCGGAGCTGGTGCTGGAAGGTGATTACTTTATGCGTAAGACAAAAGACATTTTATTCGATACGCCACTGCCGTACGAGACAGGATTCAAATCGGTGTTAACCAACCTGGCAGAAGTGCAAAACAGCGGTTTTGAATTATCGGCTACTTATCAGAAAAGATTGAAAGACTTCCATTTCTCCATTGGTGGTAATATGTCACATATTCAAAATAAGGTCAATGCCATAGACCCTGGAATGACCGGAGAGACCGACCGTCATATCAGTGGTAATAAAATTACGACTCGCAATAAACCGATGAATTCCTATTATATGTTGAAATGGACCGGCAAGATTTATCAGACTCAGGAAGAAGTGGATAACTCTCCCCATGTGAAAGGAGCAGGACCGGGTGACTTGGTATTTGAAGATATCAGTGGCCCTGAAGGAAAACCGGATGGAGTGATTGATGCCAATGACCGTCAGATATTGGGAACGGAATATCCGGCATGGACATTTGGCGCAAATTTATCATTTGGGTATAAAGGTATAAATATCAGTGCCGATTTTCAGGGGATTGCAGATGCTTATACCTATGGAACATGCGAATATTATACTCCGACATTCCAAGGTTCCAATTTTGGCCAATATTGGACGAAACGTTGGACTCCGGAACATCCGAGTGAGACAGTCCCACGTTTGTGGGTTGAAAGCGGTCCTAATGTTGACTACGCCAACAGCTATTTCCTGATGGATAGAACTTATCTGCGTCTGAAGAATCTGGTTTTGAGCTATGACCTGCCGTTAAACATCATCCGTACGCTGAAGATGGAGAAAATGAGAGTATATGTTTCCGCTTCCAATTTATTCACCTGGACGAAGAAGGATTACCGGGGACTGGATCCGGAACGCTCCAACGGTGCAGGTGAACGAGGTGGTATTCCGCAAGCGATGACAGTGAAAATGGGTATTGATTTAACTTTCTAATAACTGAAACAGTATGAAAAAAATATATGTATTGCTTTTATCCGCTTTCTCGTTTATTATGTTGAGTGGGTGTAATGATTGGATTGAACTGGAGCCGAAAGATACGGTGGCTAATGAGAATTTCTTTAAGACGAAAGATGATTTTGACCAGGCTGTGACCGGTTTGTACTCCATGCTTCGCCCGTTGGACGACGAAGCCAAAGACGGAGCGTATTTTGGGAATCTGTATTGGGAAGTTTGTGCAGACGTATGCATGTATAAGAATAGTTGGACGCAGCCCTGGTTTGATATATCACGGGGTGAATTGAAATCCGTGACCGACAATGTCGCATCTTTATATCAGAAGGTGTATGCGGCTATTTCCTGGTCGAATACGATCATTGAACAGATAGAGGCCAAGCAATCGGAGTTTCCTGAGGACTTTGTGAATTATGTAAAAGGACAGGCGCATTTTGTGAGGGCTATATGTTACATCCGTCTGACAAGTCTTTGGGGGCCGGTTCCAATGATCGATCGTCTTTATCTTCCTTCCGAATCAAAGTTGCCGAGAAGCTCGGTTGATGATATAACGAACCAGCTGATTATCCCAGATCTTAAAATAGCTGTCAGCTGCCTGGAGATGACTCCTTATAATAACAAATGGGGACTTGCCACCAAACAAGCAGCTATGGGGATGAGAGTACGTGCTTATTTGTATAACAAGGATTATGAAAATACGGTGGAAGCTGCAAAGGAATTGATGGAACTTGATAAAACCTTAGAAAATTCCATGTTCTTGGACGATTATAAAAGCATATTCGCCAACTCGAATGAAAATAACCCAGAAATATTGTTCAGCCTGAAGTATGTAGCTAACGGAACCAAACAGGGAAGTACGTTCAATACTCCTTTTGGAAGCAAAATCCCCGGACTGCCGACAGGAAGCATGAATGGTTCATGGGCAACTGTATCTATCTTGCCGGAGTTTATTGATTCTTATCCATTGACTGACGGCAAGACGGTGGCTGAAGGATCTATGGTATATGATTCTCAGAATAAGTGGGCCAACCGTGGTCCCCGATTCGAAAGTACGTTTTATATTGGTGGTTATTCCGTCGTGAACGGTATGCCTTTCACCTCTGAGTATGTGTGCGGCATTGATGCACAGTGTGCGATAGATTATCCGTTAAATATCAACAAAGGATATATGAACGAAGATAAAAAGACAGAATGGTTGCAGGAAGACGAGTCCGATTTCATTATTCTGCGCTATACCGATGTGCTGTTGATGTATGCCGAAGCGAAAACGATGCTCGGGGATATAGACCAGTCTGTATTTGATATATTGGACGCAGTGAGAGACCGTGCCGGAATAGCACATGTGGCTCATACAACAGACCCGAAGGCTATGATGAAAATCATCCAGGATGAACGGAAATGGGAATTTGCTTTTGAAGGGTTGAGATACTTTGACATTCGTCGCTGGGGGATAGCTGCCGATGTGATTAATTCGATCACTTCCGACGAACTGTATAATTTCGGTTCGCACAAAGTCTTTGTTGCACCTGCCAACTATCTATGGCCTTTGCCGCAGGAAGCTACTGATGCCAATCCTAATCTGCTCCCCAATAATGAGGGATATTAATTTGAAACAAGAAGTAAACCAGTAAATAATAAGTAAATAATGAAACATATTATACATATCATAGTTTTGGCTGTTATTACAGTTGTATATATAAGCTGTGAAAAGGAAGATTATGCCCTTCAGCGTTTGAGTGCTCCTGCACAATTGACTGCTAGTCGCGGTGATACCTCAGTTTTCCTAAAATGGACGAAAGTGGAAGATGCTTCTTTTTATACATTGGTCAGAGGATTAAAAGTGATTGCAGATAGTTTGACGGTTGAATCTTATGAAGACGACTCTGCCCCTGATACATTGACTGAATATCGCATTTATGCTGTGGACAACCAAGGATGGCGTTCGGCTACTTACGCGGTGGATTCGGGTTATTTGGGAATCCCTGATGGCATTGAACCTCGTGTTCCTGCCAAGTTAGAAGCATCCGATACTAATATTGAAGGCTGTTTATTATCCTGGAGTACAGGACGTTTTGCCACTTCGTATAAAGTGTATAAAAATGGCACGTTTTATAAAGAGGTGACAAACAAGGAGTTCCTGGATTATGCAGCTTCGGTGACGGGTGCTGAATATACTGTATATTCGGTCAACCACAATGGTATGTCGAAAGGTATTTCCGTGACCGGCAAAAAGGCTTATCAGTGTCTCGACGATTATGAAACCTACGAGATCGGAAGTGTGATTGAACCTTGGACATTTATTCAAGACCGTATCGGATATTATACAGAGGGGAATCCGCTTGTAACCAATGAAAGGCCTTTCAACGGAACTAAATCATTAAGCATTAAAAAAGGAAAAATAGAGTTGATGTTCGACTGGGGCGGAGTGTGGAATGACGGTTATTATACCATAAGTTTCATGACTTATAAGGCATCCGGCCCATTCAAACTTTATTCAGATTTTGGTATTGATGATACAGTTCAGGGTACAGGCGAATGGGTGCAATATAACTATCGGACCGGTCTGCTGAAAGCCGGAGATAAATTCAAGATGGTGATAGATTCAAGAGAGGATGACGATATTCTCTATGTGGACAATTTGTCGATAGAATACGCAAAAGAATAGTTCTATTTTGATGATACAGACATGAGAATATTATATCATTATTTCTTATTGACCGTTTTCCTTCTATTCAATGTACCGGATGTTGGTGCATCGAGACAACTCTTTGCCATACATCCGGTCATCTACCCTTATCCGGTTGAGCCGATGGAATATCCTGAATATTCCCGGCGTCCTTATCCGGCTCTTTCCTGGAGTGATTTCGATCATCGGACTCAATTCGTAGCCGGGCGGAATGTTCCGTCAAACGAAGCTGAACTGGCTGATGTTCCGGGGTTGGTATATCGTCCTGGCGCTTCATTCTTAAAGAATCAGGAGTTTACGGGAAAGTTGCAATATATAGGAAAGCATGGAATGTATCTTCACAACATAGGTGGGTATGGACCGGGAAGTCCTTTTTATGGAAGTTTTGGTGAATATATCGTGCCGGAGTGGCAGACAGAGCAAATCAGAAAGCACCTGGGACACCGGTTTACCGGATTTGATGTAGGAGAACAGGATGGCCGGTTTAACTTTACCTATAAACAGATAATGGAACCGTACATTCCGGATCGCAGAAGGCAGTATCTTGCTTCCCAGCCTTATTTTGACCGTGTCGCTGCAGATTTGGGAAACTGGTGCAGTTCGTTGAGTGTACTGTGGTACTGGCATTACATTCTAAAAGAAGGATATACGATTCTTGCAGGGGCGGAAACACAGAATAAGATTACCAACGGACAGGTGCAATATATGCATCTGCGCGGAGCGGGAAAGCAGTACGGTATCTTGTGGTTCGGTGATGTATCGGTGTTTGATACATGGGGATATAAGAATTACTCCCGAGACGAGAAATACGAGCGTGTGAATAAAGGAGGAAGTTTATCGTTGTTTAAACGCTCTTATTATACACAGTATATGTATAATGCAACGATACTCAGCATGGAGTCGGGATGGTGCGAAGGTCATTTTGCCACTAACAAGGGAGAATTGACTCCTATTGGTAAAATGCATACCGATTGTGCGAACTTTGTAGAGAAGTACGGACAGCCGGGCTGTATGGTTACACAAATCGCTTTACTCAATGATTTCTATTCCGGTTGGATGCCGGCAGACCATATCGCAGGCCGATTTCAGGTTTGGAACGGGATGGATTATGAAGCAGGTGACTTTCTTACGGATGCAATGATAAGTTTATTTTTCCCGAATTATGAACGGAGTGGCTTTTTTCATGATGAAACGGGAGCAATGTGTGCGACTCCTTATGGGGAGAATGCCGATGTTTTACACAGTGATGCACGTGTGGAAGTGATGAAACAGTATCCTGTCATGGTGGCTGCCGGAAACCTTTTCAGTGGTGGAATGGAGTTGGCGGATAAAGTGAAAGAGTATGTTCACAAGGGCGGTACTTTTATAGTTACGGCAGAAAATGCCGCACGTATTTGGCCGGAATGGAAAATCGGTAAAAGTAGAACCGTTCCGGCTGGAGGAATAGTCAGGATAGGAGAAAATGAACTTGTAGAACGGGGGAACTTTGAACTTTATCGGGCTTCTTTGCCCGATGAGGCTCATGTTCTGGCAATGATTGGCGGAGAGCCGGTAGCCGTTGACATTCCCGTTGGAAAGGGGCAAATTATACTTTCGCTTACAGCTTATGGCCTGAATGCTGCTCCCTTGGAATACAACAAGCCACCTACATGGATGCAAGGTGGTTTCAACACTTTTCTAGGCAGGCCATATAGTTTACTGAATCACTTCCGGTCGATAGTGGATGCAGTATTTAAATCTGTACAATTGTTTGAAGTGGGCGAGGGTCTTGGAGTGATAGTGAATTATCTGGAAGAAGGCAAATATCGGCTGGCGATTTATAACAATACACTGGAGAGCCTGCCTTTTTCAATACGTTCGAAGATTGGAAGGATAAAATCAATAGATGAACTTTCGACAGGAGACAAACTGTTTCAGGCTCAAGGATATTGGCCGAATGGGATACGGGGAGATATGAATGGAAAAGATAATGATTCGTATATTTTTGGAGGGGATATACGTTTGTTCGACGTATCCGTTGATGAAGAGAGAGTAGAATTGGCAGAGAAGATACAGCAGGCGAAATCTGTGAGTCACCGGCTGTTGGTATTTGACGATATCTTGTTCACCAAAGAAACAATCAGATATATGCCTACCTTTTTCGATTATTTTAGCGGAATATCCGTTGAGGGCGATAAGTTGTTACAGGCAGACAGCTACGCTTTGAAAGAACAGAATAAGTGGTTCTGCTTGCAGAAATTACAGATTACTGCGGATTTGCGGAAAGGATTTGCTTCAGGACGCTGGACGTTCGACAGTAGTCTGCCGCAGTATAAGCAAACCTTGATTGAGCTGAAGGAAATAGCAGATAAACTCTCGCTTCTTTATGGAGAAGATGTACTGTTTATACCGTCAACGCCGATAGGTTTTTCCATTCCCTCTGAATTAGCAGGTTTAAATTTTCAACTAGTGAAAAGTCCAGGACAAGGTATGCTCAAGTCAGCTGGCGATGGTTATGAATTGCTTGATACACCGAGTTTGGATTGGGAAACAGTTTATGGACTTCTGAAAAATAAGTTACCTGCCGCACAGCATATATCCGGTGGACAGCAATCGTCTCAACAGCATGTATTGCCCGATAATAGAAATCATATTCTGGCGTTGGACAGATACTCCAAAGGGATTCTTAAAGATATAGATGAAATTGATTGCTTCTATAACGCATTCGGCGGAGTCTGTGTGAGCGCGGAATACTTGGCAAATTATTCATTAGACGCACTTCGTGAAGAGAAGAAGTTACTTGATGAGCGTGGTATATCTATGGTGGTTAGTTTCATAGAAGAGATAAACCATTTCCCGGGCTTGACTTTATGTGATGCCGTTCCCGAATATTATGAGAAAAGCATGGATTATTATAAGAGAATACTGGATAAAATGGGGGAATTACAAATAGGTGTGGCATTATTTACGACGCATGGTCGGGTTGAGAGTGACAAGTATCCTGCGCAAAAGGTATATGTTGGGATGAAAAAGACCTTTCGTTATTTGTCGGAATATGGTGAGAAAAGGGGAGTTCGGTTACTGCTGACTAACACACGGTTCAGGATTGCAGATACAGTAGATAAACAGATAAAAATGATACGCGAGATAGGAGAAAGTAATATCGGGATAGCTTTGAATCTCAACCATCTTTCGGAAAGTGAGTCCGGCTTGTATGTACGGAAATTCCGTAAACAGTTGAGGGAACGATTGGGTGCAGTGATTCTGGGAGGTCCTGTTTCCTATAAACATTCGGAATACTTACCTGTCCCAAATAGTGACAAGTCGGTTCGGGTAGCGAATGATTTGGAGGGGGTATTGTTAATTGATAAGGTTTACCCTCTTGATAGAGAGCGTGTGTATAAGGACTGCCAATATATGGGTTGGATAAAGGAATGAGATAACATCTGTATTTATAATCGGATTTGGATAGAATATTATAATAAGAATTGGATATGAAACAAGAGAAATTAATTCTTCTTTTTTTGCTGTGTTTATTAAGTGATACCCTGTGTGCTAAAGTTCAGACAGACGAACTATGCCGGCAGAGTATCAATTTCAACCGGAATTGGAAGTATATGCAAGGTGATTACACAGGCGCTGAACGGACGGACTATGATGATAGTAGTTGGGAAACAATTGGAATACCTCATTCCTTCAGTATTCCTTATTTTATGTCGAAAGACTTTTATACAGGCTATGGCTGGTACAGGAAGTCTTTTGAATTAACTGCGAAAGATTTGAAACAACAGCTTTTCGTGGAGTTTGACGGAGTATTTCAGGAAGCGGAAGTCTTTGTTAACGGAAAGAAGGCAGGTACACATACCGGTGGTTATACAGGTTTCTATTTTGACATATCTTCAGCAGTCCGCATGGGAAATAATGTGATTGCCGTACGCGTAAATAATATTTGGAAAGCCAATGTAGCGCCCAGGGCGGGTGAACATGTGTTTAGCGGAGGTATATATCGTAATGTCCGGCTGGTGAGAAAGTCGCCTGTACATATTGACTGGTACGGTATATTTGCGACGACACCGGATTTGGCAGCGCATCAAGGCAAATCCTCGGTAGTCAGGGTTTGCACGGATATCTGTAACAAAACGAATAAAACGATGGAATTCAAACTCTTGACGGAAGTAAAAGATGCCGAAGGCCGAATACTTGTTTCTGTGGAGAATGAGGAGAAAGTGGAAGCTAATTCTATGAAGAAGCTTGAACAAATCACTGAAGCGGTCAATCATCCTACCTTATGGCATCCTCGCCATCCTTATCTGTATAAAGTAGTCAGTTCAGTCTATCAGGGGCAAATGTTGATAGACCGAGTAGAAACACCTTTCGGATTTCGTTGGTTTGAGTGGACTGCCGACAAAGGTTTTTTCCTGAACGGAGAACACTTGTTTTTCAAAGGAGTAAATGTACATCAGGATCAGGCAGGCTGGGGAGATGCCGTGACGGAAGCAGCCATGCGGCGAGATATCCTGTTGATGAAAGAGGCTGGCTTTGATCTCATTCGTGGTTCGCATTATCCTCATGCGCCTGCTTTTTCGCAAGCTTGCGATGAGGAAGGTATGTTATTCTGGTCGGAAGCGCCTTTTTGGGGAATCGGAGGTTTCAGACCAGATGGTTACTGGGACTCAAGTGCTTATCCGGTGGACAAGAAAGATGCACAAGCATTCGAAGCAAGCGCTTTGCAGCAGTTGGAGGAGATGATACGTATTCATCGTAATCATCCTTCTATCGTGGCGTGGAGCATGTGTAACGAAGCCTTTTTTTCTGCACCGGAGGCGATGAAAGGGGTACGTCGCCTATTAAAGAGAATGGTTGATTTGACTCATCAGCTCGATCCGTCACGTCCCGCAGCCATTGGAGGAGCGCAACGTCCGTTAGGGGATGAGAGAATAGATAAGATAGGTGATATCGGAGGATACAACGGAGATGGAGCAACGCAACCGGATTTTCAGAATCCGGGTATTCCGAATGTGGTATCCGAATATGGCAGTGTGACTGCCGAACGTCCGGGGGAATATAATCCTGGATGGGGCGATTTGCAAATGAACGATGGGTGGAAAGGAACTCCATGGCGCAGCGGGCAAGCGATATGGTGTGGCTTTGATCATGGAAGTATTGCCGGCAGTCAATTGGGAAAGATGGGAATTGTAGACTATTTCCGTATTCCCAAACGCTCCTGGTATTGGTATCGGAACGAATATACCCGGGTGGCACCACCGGAATGGGCGGGAGAAGGCGTTCCTGCGCAACTGCGATTAGAAGCATCTCGCACTGATAATATCCTTACTGACGGCACGGACGATGTGCAATTAATGGTTACGGTCCTGAATGCAGCGGGAAAACCTGTTAGTAATTCCCCTGCAGTAGAACTGAGATTAGTTTCCGGTCCGGGGGAATTTCCAACGGGAAATATGATTCGTTTTGAACCGGACAGTGATATCCGTATCATGGACGGGAAAGCGGCTATTGCTTTTCGCTCCTATTATGCGGGAACCTCTGTACTCGAAGCCACCTCTCCGGGACTGAAACCGGCACGTATAGAGATTGTTTTTCAGGGAAATGAGGCTTATAAAAAAGGGCTGACTCCTGAAGTGAGAGAGCGTTCTTATGTACGTTTTGTAAGAGAGAAGAAGGAGAAAGCGGTACAGGAGTTCGGTCGGAACAATCCTACTTTTTCCAGTAGCCATCACGAAAATCAAGTAGCGGGATTTGCTGCGGACGGTAATTTGCAAACCTATTGGCAGGCATCCAAAGATGATCCCGCTCCTTTTTGGATATTGGATACGGAGAAGGAGCTTGAATTGAAGAATATTCAGGTTCGATTTCCGAAGGAAAGCATCTATCGCTATGTCCTTGAAGTGTCGGGAGATAAAGTACATTGGACAGTCGTGTCAGACAAACAGGCTAATAGGAGAAAAGAATCGCATATTGCTATGGATTTTCCTGATGCCGGGGTTCGTGCACGCTTTGTACGTATCCGGTTTGTGAAGAAGTCACCGGCAGTTATTGCAGAGGTTACAGTAAGGGGAATTGTATGCGAATAAAATAAAATTGTTATAGTAATCGTTATATAGCTTATGTTATTGAGAAGAAATTTTATCAAGAGTATTTGTGTGCTTTTGCTTTTTGCCGGGCCGGTTGCGGGTGTTGAACAAAAGACAGAAACCGTTCCCATGCGACTATGGTATGACCGTCCCGCAACGAACTGGATGACCTCTGCCTTGCCTATTGGTAATGGAGAATTGGGAGCTTTGTTCTTTGGTGGTGTAGAGTCCGAGCAGATACTCTTTAACGAAAAGACTTTGTGGACAGGAAGCACTACCACCCGTGGGGCTTATCAGAAATTTGGTGATGTATGGATTCATTTTGATGGGCAGGAAGATGTCCGGGAATATCGTCGCGAACTTTCTTTGGATGAAGCTATAGGCAAAGTGAGTTATACGTCGGCTGGAACGCATTATTTACGGGAGTATTTCGCCAGTCGTCCCGATGAGGTAATTGTGCTCAGACTAAGTACACCGAAAGCCGGGAAGAAACTTAATTTTTCCGTCAGCCTTGCCGATGGACGTCCGGGCACCCGGCAAGAAGTCACCAAAGATGGTATCCTGTTCCGTAGAAAACTGGATTTATTATCTTATGAAGCTCAATTAAAGGTCATTAATGAAGGCGGCACATTGGTGGCGGATAGCAATAAACTATGTGTGAATGCAGCCAATTCCGTCCTTATTCTATTGACAGCAGCGACCAATTATGATTTATCTTCTGCTACCTATGTGGGAGAAACTTCCGGACAACTGCATAAGCGCCTGACAGACCGGCTCGCACGGGCATCTGCAAAAGGTTATGATCAGCTGAAATCCACTCACCTGAATGATTATCAATCTCTTTTCAACCGCGTCCGGTTTGATTTAAAGACAGCAGCAAAGACAGGGGGAAAAATAGGAATGAAAACAGAAATCCCCTCTGTTCCCACGAATGAACTGGTACGCCTGCATAAAGAAGCTCTTTATTTGGATATGTTGTATTTTCAATATGGACGATACCTGATGATCGCTTCGTCTCGTGGAATGAATTTGCCGAATAATCTACAAGGGATATGGAATGGAGATAATGCTCCGCCCTGGGAATGTGATATTCATAGCAACATCAATATACAGATGAATTATTGGCCTGCTGAGGTCTGTAATCTTTCCGAATGTCACGAACCTTTCATCCGGTATATTGCCACTGAAGCTCTTCGCCCGGGTGGTAGCTGGCAACAATTAGCACGAAGTGAAGGACTCAGAGGATGGACTGTAAACACACAAAACAATATATTCGGCTACACGGATTGGAATATCAACCGTCCTGCGAATGCGTGGTACTGCATGCATCTGTGGAAGCATTATGCTTACACACAAGATATCAACTATCTGCGTTCTGTGGCCTATCCGGTCATGCGCAGTACCTGTGAATATTGGTTTGACAGGCTTCAATTAACGGCTGACGGCGTACTGCTTGCTCCGGCAGAGTGGTCGCCTGAACATGGACCTTGGGAAGATGGAGTGGCATATGCCCAACAACTGGTTTGGCAACTTTTCAGCGAAACCATGCAGGCTGTACGTGTCCTGCGAGGAGCAGGCATTCCGTTGGATGCAGATTTTGTAAGGAAGCTGTCGGAGAAGTTGAAACGCTTGGACAATGGTGTCACACCAGGTGCCTGGGGGCAAATACGTGAGTGGCGGGAAGATAGTCAGAAACTTGATACCTTGGGAAATCCCCATCGGCATCTCTCCCAATTGATAGCTCTTTATCCGGGTAATCAGATATCTTACTATAAAGACGCAAAATATGCAGATGCGGCAAAAAGAACGTTAGAATCACGTGGAGACTTGGGGACGGGGTGGAGCCGTGCCTGGAAAATCGCTGCCTGGGCACGCTTGCAGGATGGCGAACATGCTTACCGTTTGCTAAAATCTGCTCTTGACTTTTCTACACTTACAGTTATTAGCATGGATAACGACCAAGGCGGAGTTTATGAAAATCTTTTTGATTCGCATCCACCTTTCCAAATCGACGGTAATTTCGGAGCTACGGCAGGCATTGCCGAAATGTTACTGCAAAGTCATCAGGGATTTATCCACCTGTTGCCTGCCTTACCTTCTGTTTGGGCAAATGGCAGTGTGACGGGATTACGTGCGGAAGGAGACTTTACCTTTACAATGGAATGGAATGCCGGACGGCTAACACAATGTGCCGTTACTTCCGGTCATGGTGGAGAATGTCGGATATATTGCCCTGCTGCCCGTTGGTTGAAAGTCAAAAATAGCAAGGGAGAAAAAATTACGGTTTCTTCTATTGATAAAGATGTAATCTCCTTTTCTACTGTAAAAGGGGAGACTTATAACTTTTCCATATTGAAATAATAGTCTCTGCTACCCTCTTTGTTTCACCAGGCTTTGGAACAAAGAGGGTAGCAGAGACTATTTTCGTTTATAGTAAACTACAACATAGGTTGTAATTGCTTTCTTTGTATCCAAATTGGGCAAGTTAAAATTCAACTCAAATTTAAAAAAATTTGCTCTTGATTCACCTCCATGATTAGTTTTTATGATTAATTATCATGGTTGTTTTTAGGGTTAAAATTACTCTTTTCTCAAATAGAATACTGATATCCAGTGCCCTTCATAAAACTTCTGACTAATTTTGCCTCTTTCGAATAAAAACAATATATTTGCCAGTAGTAATACCTTAAAAAACGAATTAGTGAGAAAAGTAATCCTTTTATTTCTGCTTTTTTTAAGCGTAGACACCGTCCGTACACAAGGACAGAACATCACTTTCAGCCATTTGACCACTGATGATGGACTTTCTCAGTTTTCTGTCAACAGCATGTATATTGATGAACAGGGAATTATATGGATCGGTACGCGCGAGGGACTAAACCGGTATAACGGTAATGATATCAAGAGTTTCAAACTTAAAAAGAACGACCCGAACAGTCTGTTCAGTAATACCGTACTACGCATCACCGGAAATAGAAATGGTAAAGTGTACCTGCTCTGTACCGATGGTGTGGCGGAATTCGATCTGGCGACTCAAAGGTTTAGAACATTGTTGCAGGGGAATGTAGACGCTATTTATTTTAATGAGAAGTTATATATCGGAAAGAGGGAGGAAGTGTTTGTATACAATGAAAGTACGGGCAACTTCGACCTTTTCTATCATCTCGCAGGCAAAAACATCACTCTATCCTGCCTGCACCTGGATAAAAACAAAAATCTGTGGATGGGAACTACCAGCAATGGTATATACTGCCTGTCGGAAGATAAAAGCCTTTCCCGGCCTGTCACAAAAGGCAATATAACCAGTATTTATGAGGATTCTTCCAACGAACTGTGGATAGGGAGTTGGGAAGAAGGACTTTACTGTGTAAAAACAGACGGCAACATTGAAAATCTTCGCCATAATCCGATGAATACGAACAGTCTATGCTCCAATTTTGTCAGAAGTTGCTGCGAAGATAACTCCGGGGATTTATGGATAGGAACATTCAACGGACTGAACCGATATGACAGAGAAACAGGTAAGTTTCACCTTTACACCGCCAATGGAAACAGCCCCGACGGACTTACCCATTCTTCTATCTGGTGCATCGTAAAAGACGGGCAGGGAACAATCTGGCTGGGAACTTACTTCGGCGGAGTGAATTACTTCAATCCTGAATATGAAATCTATACCCGCTATAAAGTGGGAGACACGGAGAAAGCAGGTTTGAGCAGCCCGATTGTAGGCAGAATGACGGAGGACAAGGACGGCAATTTATGGATTTGTACCGAAGGCGGTGGTGTAAACGTATACGACCGGATCAATAATACATACCGTTGGTATCGCCATGAGGAAGGGAGAAACAGTATTTCGCACAATAATGTAAAAGCCATCTATTACGACCGTGCTAACGAGATCATGTGGATAGGTACCCATTTGGGAGGATTAAACAAGCTCGACCTGCGTACTAACCGCTTTACAGTCTACCGGATGAAGGCGGGAGATCCGACCTCGTTACCCTCGGATATTGTTCGCGACATTATACCGTATAAGGATAAGCTGGTAGTTGCCACACAGAAAGGTGTCTGCCTGTTCAGTCCGGCAACAGGTAGTTGTGAGCAGCTTTTTCAAGAAACAAAAGAAGGAAGAGGAATTGGCATGGTGGCCAGCCTTTGTATAGACAATGACGGTACCCTATGGGTTGCCGCCACCGGAGAGGGTGTTTACTCTTATCGGTTCGACACTGGCAAGCTGACCAATTATCCGCATAACCCTGCCAATCCGAACAGTCTCAGCAACAACAACATTAACAACATTATGCAGGATAGTAACGGCAACCTGTGGTTCTCCACTTCCGGCAGCGGGCTTGACCGTTACCGCAAGGAAAGCGATGATTTCGAGAACTTTGATATGCAGAAAGACGGTTTATCCAGTGACTGCATTTACGAGGTATTCGAATCATCGATACAAAAAGGACATCTGTTGTTGATTACTAACCAAGGATTTTCAGAATTTGACTATCCGAACCAGAAGTTCTATAATTATGGCACGGAAAACGGATTCCCGTTGACCGCCGTCAATGAGAATGCGCTGTTTGTGACACACGACGGAGAAGTGTTTTTGGGTGGTATCCAGGGAATGATTTCTTTCTGGGAGAAGAAACTGCATTTTTCTCCCAAATCTTACAACATACTTCTTTCCCGTTTGCTGGTCAACGGTAAGGAAGTAACCCCCGGAGATGAAACTGGGATTCTGGAACAGTCAATCTGCCATACACCGGAGATTAAATTGAGAGCGAACCAATCAATGTTCAGCATTGAGTACGCCACTTCCAACTTCATCCCCGCCAACAGGGACGAAATTCTTTATCGCCTGGAAGGCTTCTCCGACGAATGGAATCATACGTATCGCAAACAGACGCTTATCACTTATACGAATCTGAATCCAGGCAAGTACACACTTGTCATCAAATCACAGCGGGACGGGATCAAAGAAGCCAAACTGCTGATTATCGTCCTTCCGTCCTGGTATGAGACATGGTGGGCTTATCTGATTTATACCATCGTCACTATCAGCTTGTTGTGGTATCTTATCCAGAACTATAATTCAAGAATCAAACTCCGCGAGTCATTGAAGTACGAAAAGAAGCATATCGAAGACCTGGAAGCACTGAACCAGTCGAAACTCCGCTTCTTTACGAATATCTCGCACGAGTTCCGTACGCCGTTGACACTAATCGTCGGACAGGTGGAGACGTTGTTGCAGGTACAGACGTTCACACCCAATATATATAATAAGGTATTGGGAATCTACAAGAACAGTCTCCAGTTGCGGGAACTGATTACCGAGTTACTCGATTTCCGGAAGCAGGAACAGGGACACATGAAAATCAAAGTGAGCCGGCACAACCTGGTGAATTTCCTGTATGAGAATTATCTGCTCTTTCTCGAATACGCCAGCAGCAAGCAAATCAACTTCAAGTTCAATAAACAGAAAGACGATATTGAAGTGTGGTATGACCAAAAGCAGATGCAGAAAGTAATCAATAACCTGTTATCGAATGCATTAAAGCATACTAAAGCTGAGGATACTATCTCTATCAATGTATCGCAGGAGGAAGACTATGCCATAATCGAAATAAAAGACACCGGCTCGGGCATTGCCGCCGCGGAGATTGATAAGATATTCGACCGCTTCTACCAGACCGAGCACCTCAACTCGTTGAATACCGGAGCCGGTACAGGCATCGGGCTGGCACTGACGAAAGGTATCATTGAGCTTCACCAAGGCACCATCCGCGTAGAAAGCGAACCGGGCAAAGGAAGCAGCTTCATTATCACCCTCAAACTGGACAAAAAGCACTTCACGGAGGAACAGATAGCACAAGAAAGCACAGAATCAACGATCCGGCAAACGGAAACGATTGTTCCTTCAGTGGAGATAATACCTGATTCGGAATGGAAAGAGGAAGAAAATAAACGGATTGAAGGCGCCAAGATGCTGATTGTGGAAGATAATGAATCTATCAAGCAGATGTTGGCAGGTATCTTCGAAACGTTCTATCAGGTCAGTACCGCTTCGGACGGAGAAGAAGCTTTGGAAATGATACAAAAAGAGATGCCGAGCATTATACTGAGCGATGTCGTCATGCCTCGTATGTCCGGTACGGAACTTTGTAAACGGATCAAGACGGATTTCAACACTTGCCATATCCCGGTTGTGCTGTTGACTGCACGCACGGCCATAGAGCACAATATCGAAGGACTGAAGATCGGTGCGGACGATTATATCACTAAACCATTTAATACAAACCTGCTGATTTCGCGTTGTAATAACCTCGTGAACTCCCGCAGACTGCTGCAAGAGAAATTCAGTAAGCAGCCGCAGACTTTTGCACAAATGCTGGCTACCAATCCAATGGATAAAGAGATGCTCGACCGAGCAATGGATATTATCGAACGCCACTTGGATGATACAGATTTCAATGTCAACATCTTTGCCCGTGAAATGGGTATGGCCCGCACCAATCTGTTCACCAAACTGAAAGCGGTGACGGGACAAACGCCGAATGACTTTATTCTGAACATTCGCCTGAAGAAAGGGGCTGTCATGCTACGGAATAACCCCGAACTGAATATTACGGAGATTTCCGACCGGATTGGCTTCTCTTCTTCACGCTACTTTAGTAAGTGTTTCAAGGAGATTTATCATGTCAGCCCGTTGGCTTACCGCAAGGGAGAAGAGAAAGAAGAAGGAGACGGGGAAGAAACGGACAATTTGTATAATGGTGATAATAATTAATTTATGTATTCACCTACCACCTCCCCCTACGGGTACTCCTCCTTCCCGAAGGAGGAGAATTAAAGATACTGCCGATTCGCTCTTGCAGCCATAAAACAGGGCCTTTTGTGCCACAAGTGTGCCACCCTATTGGCACGCTTGTGCCAACGCACTGGCACAGTTGTGCCAAAGGCTTGGCAGGGTCGTGCCAATACGTTGGCACAAGGTCAGCAAGATAACGTCGAAAAACAAGCAAGGTTATTAAGGAGAACAAGCGTAGAATCTTCACACTTCACATCACAGAGTAAAGCCTTTCGTGTACTATTTTGTACTTCACTTGTACATTCCTGCTCCTTCTTTTCCTTTCAATCATTTACCTTTGCTTCCAATAATTCATCCCTTAAAAATCAACTTCATGAGAAACGTATCACGTATACTTCCGCTATTGCCCGGCATCGCAATGTTGTCAGGATGTAATAATGCCGCTCAAAAGAGTAACGGGCAAAACGACCAGAAGCCTAACATTATTTACATATTCGCCGACGATCTTGGTATCGGTGATTTGAGCTGCTACGGAGCAACCAAAGTGAGCACACCCAATATCGACCGTCTGGCCGGACAAGGCGTGCAATTCACGAATGCTTACGCAACTTCCGCCACCAGCACTCCTTCCCGTTTCGGGCTCCTCACGGGTATGTATCCCTGGCGTCAAAAGAACACAGGTATCGCTCCCGGCAACTCGGAACTTATCATTGATACAGCCTGTGTCACTATGGCGGATATGCTGAAAGATGCAGGATACGCCACCGGTGCCGTTGGCAAGTGGCATTTGGGACTGGGACCGAAAGGAGGGACAGATTTCAACAAACAGATCACTCCGAATGCACAAAGTATCGGCTTCGATTATGAATTTATCATTCCGGCAACCGTAGACCGTGTGCCATGCGTGTTTGTGGAGAACGGCCGCGTAGTGGGTCTCGATCCTAATGACCCAATCACCGTCAACTATGAGCATAAAGTAGGCGACTGGCCCACCGGAGAAGAAAATCCGGAACTCGTAACGTTAAAACCCAGCCAAGGGCATAACAATACCATTATCAACGGTATCCCCCGCATCGGTTGGATGACAGGCGGCAAGTCCGCTCTCTGGAAAGACGAGGATATAGCCGACATCATCACCCATAAAGCGAAGAAGTTCATCACTTCCCATAAAGAAGAACCTTTCTTCTTGTATATGGGTACGCAGGATGTACACGTGCCACGTATCCCCCACCCGCGTTTTGCAGGAAAAAGCGGACTCGGCACCCGTGGTGACGTTATCCTCCAACTGGACTGGACCATCGGTGAAATTATGAACACGTTGGATAGCCTCAACATCGCCGACAATACCATTCTGGTCTTTACCAGCGACAACGGTCCCGTCATCGACGACGGCTATCAGGACCATGCCTACGAGCTTCTCAACGGTCATACCCCAATGGGAATCTACCGGGGAGGGAAATACAGCGCTTATGAAGCGGGCACACGTATCCCGTTCATTGTCCGCTGGCCTGCCAAAGTAAAACCGAGCAAGCAACAGTCTCTTTTCTCACAGATTGATGTATACGCCTCACTCGCCTCACTGCTGAATCAGCCTTTGCGCAAAGGTGCAGCCCCCGACAGCCAGGAACACCTGAACACGTTCTTAGGCAGGAACAATACCGGTCGCGAATACATCGTCCAACAGAATCTTAATAATACGCTTGCCATTGTAAAAGGGCAGTGGAAATATATCGAGCCCAGCGATGCTCCCGCCATTGAGTTCTGGACGAAAATGGAACTTGGCAACGACCAACAGCCTCAGCTCTACGATTTATCGTCCGATCCTTCGGAGAAAACGAATGTGGCGAAACAGCATCCTGACATCGTAAAAGAATTAGCTGAATTATTGGAATCTGTAAAAGAGAAATAAATATACCGGAATAACAGAATTGTATGATTTTATACCAATCCTGAATCATTCTATCCACAGGAGAGAGCGTAAATTGCATACATTTGTAACAGAGAAACGATAAAGTCACATTACAACCAAAGTAATATACTGCACAATTCTTCTAACCTTTATCAACAGATTTATATAAAAATCAGACTTTGATCAATTTACCCCCAAAAGAGAGAGGCCCTTCGAGCCCCTCTCTTTTTTTAGTTGATATTTCTCGTATCCTCTTATTTCAATGCCTTCAACCAGGCAGGCACAAAGCCCAGGCGTTTCTCCAGCTGTGCTTCGTAAAGAGACTGCGGCTCTACCGGAGTTCCATTACTTTCGTCCAGTTTTACTTGCTCCTGCACAAAATTCAACGGTTCGCCATGAAAACCGACAATAACGGGCGGAAGGAACTTCCAACCTTTAAAGCCGATACGCCACCAGTCGAATACACCGGCAGGAGCCGAATTACCGCTTGCCGTGCGCGATCTTTCCGAATACATATTCCAAATAGTGAGGTCATCGAGGTGATTGGGAAGTTGGTTGTAATCACCTCCCTGACGAGACTGCATGAATCCACCCGTACAATTATCAATCAGCGTAGCACGCGGCTGCGTGGCATGAGACTCAAAGCAGGCATCCAATCCCCAATGTACCCGCCAAATGACAGCACCCATACTCGGTTTTGAGACTCCGCAAGCATGATATTGTCCTGCCCCCTGCTGTATGACGCCTCTATTATCTATTAGAGGTCCGTTGGTACGATCGGTCACTTTGCCGATAAACACCCGCGACGACCCTTGCGACCGAATGGCGGCATGGCCACGATTACCGTCTATCTTAATATCGTAGGCGGACACGTTAGCGGAAGACGTAATCGAGTTGGCCTCACTAACACTTATAAAGTTCACCCGGCGCATCCACGAGTTTGTCAGGCGTGTCATCTTTATCGGTTTATAAGCACCGTCATGCGCCCAGTTTCTGTGATGCTGAAAATCATCGGTGGCATGTCCTACGAAAGTCACGTCTTCTATACCGACTTCCTCATAATGCGGATATTTGTGGATCGCCCAACCCCAACGAGAATCAACTTCGTGCATTATAGGTTCTTTAAAAGTGATTACATTCCCGCTTTTTGCCACAATTTGGTGGAAGTCCTGCACCTGCACACCTACATTTATAATATTCTCCATTGTCGGCTCGGGTGCATAGGGAGACAACTCGTTGCGTACCAGTTCCGGGTCATTATTCTGTAAATACAGGCATACCCAGTCACCTTTACTCAGCGAGGCCGCATCGGATACTTCCACGCTAAAAGTACCTTTAGCTGCGTTACCCGTGATATCACAGAGTTTCGACAACCCGGAGTTATGTTTAATATCAATCATTACCGGCGACGAATACATGGTAGTAATATCATCCGGCAAGTTCGGAGTATCCATTATCAGCTTTGTTCTTCCTGCGCCATCTCCCTTAATTACAAAATGGCCTGCGAATATATAGATACTGGAACTTTTATTATTTCCTTTACTATCCAAAGAATATGCTTCATCACCTTCCTTTCCCAATACCGGCTTGCCCGGCTCTATTGTATTGTCATCGTCATTATGCAATACGTATTCTCCTTCCGGGAAATAAATGACAATCCGGGCATTTGCATTGTTGTAATTCTTACCGTCCTTACGGGTCATGTTATTCTCCTGCAATATGCTTATCAAGGCTTCACGGGCAGTCATACCACGGGTTTCCATACGTTCTTTCACATTGAAAACTTTATATCCTAATGAGAAAGCCTCCGGAGGTGTCACTTCTCCATGTTTATATCCGGCATACGAATAATCCAACAATACATTGTCATCACTATTCATCAGGAACTTTTTCCACGCTTGTGCTGTGCCGTTATTGCGGGTATCCAGTTTAAGCACACTCCCGCTTATACGGGATTCCAAAGTGATTGTATTCGTCTGTTCATCTAAAACAACCGAACGGTAAAGAGAGAAATCAACAGCCGTTTTTCCTTCCAATGACGGAGCCGGAGTGTCACTCAAACGTTGCCACTGATAGCCATTGTAAGAAACTTGCCAACAGCCGTCCTCCCCCAATGCAATTTGAGGAGTAAGAATGCCTTTTCCTGTCTTGTTTAAAGCAGGAGCCGGATTGCCATGCGTATCTGTCAGAATGCGTGAAGTACCTTCCAATTGATAATTCCAGTAACCTTCTTTATCAATTCCAAGAAGGGGAATATCTTTATCGTCGGCAGTTTGAATATAAACATCCGCTATCTGTCGGTTACTCAATTGAAGTTTGTAATTACCCTTCTCGTCAGAGGTGTAGTCTACAATCTCGGCTTTGCCATTCATCATGGCCTGATAAGCCGCGATATTAGTATTGTATTGCGCAGTGAGTTCTGTTAATTGTTCCGGTTGCTCGGGAATAGTTGGGTTATTTATTGCTTCATCGTCCGAACAGGAAGTGAAAACTATGACAGCAACCAACATACAAGTTGTCGCTATACTATGTAAATCAAGTTTCATGTTTTTCATATTTCTAAAGTCTAATAATGTTATAAAGGCGAAGAATCCGTTAAACCCAATATTAGCATTAATAGATTCTTCGCCTTTATCAAATTTAATTGCAGCAACTATTCGATAACTGCACCTATACCTTGATATTCCGGTTTAAGAGTATATTTTCCTTCAATGTCTATAAAACCTTCTTCAAAAGGAGTAGTAGCCGTAGATGTTTCTATTGTATTATTAAACCCTGCTCCTGGTGTAGAGTTGAAAGGTCTCCAAGTCAAGGTTGTTGTCATAGCCGGAGTAAACACCCGATTATTTATAAAATCTTTATAATCAATAGTTTCATTAGCGACTGCACTTCCTATTAAGGCTTTTACTGTCCCCTTTTCTCCATTATCATACCAAATCAAGTTTTGTTTCATACTCCAACCTTCTTCAAAGGGAACTTTGACATAATAATTATCAGAATGATTAAACATATTGATAAACGTATTATTATTAATGGATACATTACCATTCACATTTCCGGTGGTGAGCATCATCAAGGTGAAATTACAATAAGTATCAGCATCCCTACAATAAAAGATATTATTCTTGATTTCGATATTCGTATAAGCCTGAGTATGCAAGTTTAAAAAGTTCAAGGATTTACCGGTATTTTCAGACATTGAAATATAACAAGATTCTATCATAAGATCGGTAATTCCCACTCCTGCTGAGAAATACGAGAAGTTTTTACCACTTGGAATCTCTATTTTACACCTATCAAAATATAGTTGTTTAACAACCTCGTTTCCACCTAAGTTGAACCAATAAGCTCTCGTCAGATTTTCACTTCCTTCTAAAAGATGTATTCCTTTACACAACAAAGCAACCTCAATAGCAGGCGTATTGTTTGCAGTTTTAACCTTTGAATACTCATCTTTACTTTCTGCTATCAAAATCAGATTTTTCAAACTCTTTTTCGATAAAGATACAGTAGCATTTCTTGCAATAAAGAAAACTCCTTCTTCCGATATTGTTTCACCATCTTGTATCAACGTTGCATTCGGGTTATCATATTTATTAAGTACTACATCACCGATCCTGATATCAAATCCAGCCTGATATTCAGCCCAGTAACTATCACTGGAAGTTTTTGCCTTTATCTGATCTGTTGCTGAATTTACTCCATGAGTCACTTCTACAATAATCGTACACTCGCTCGGAGTTGCAGGAGGTGTCACAGTCACTATTACTTCCGTTGTTCCAGCCACATATTCCGACAGTTTTGCATTCCAATCAGCAGGTGCTTTTACTCTTACTAAATCACCTTCAGCCAAATTTACTTTCACAGTAAAGGAAGACGCACCTCCTCCGGCTACCAACCAAAGATCATCTGTTACACCTTCGGGAACATTAATTGCACATTCCAATCCTTTCACAATAGGAATCAGATACTCCTTTCCGCCAAAAGTAACTTTAAAATTATCTCCGTCAACAGTTGCGTTGCTGATAGGATTCGAACCTGTATTTATACCTTCAGCCAGACCGTTTTCCAATACTTTCCAGGTTGAACCGTTGTCATAACTCACATACCAATACTTTTTATCTCCATCGGCCGGATTGGGTGCAATCTTAAATTCGGGAGTAATGGTAGCATCTTCCCCATTCTCCGCTTGAGCACGCCAGCCTGTATCTGTACCGCCAATAAACCAATTACCATTTGCACCGATCTCAATAGAAGGATAGTTGCCTCCGGTCACTCCCGGAGTCAAAGTCAATGTTTCGCCATTGCTTAAGGTCAAGGTATAAGTATCACCATTGATAGAGTAATCGGTAATAGTCTTGTTGCCGTCCAACAGCACACGGATAATGTTCATCTCATCGTTCAACTGCTGTACCTGTGCCTCAACATTCGTCACACGATCTTTCAAGGCATCAATGTCTCTTTCCAAATCGTCTGTATTACATGACACAAAAGCCAATGCAAACAAACTGAATAATATGAATGATTTATAGTATTTCATAATGATTTCTTCGCTTAATTATTAATTCAACTTATTCAGCAACTGTCACCTCTAATGATTTAATCAGACGATATCCTTCCTTAGAGAATATCTGGAAATAAACAGTATATTTGCCGGAAGCCAGTCCTTTTGTTTTAATCGTCAGATTATCGGAAGCGTCATCAGTCAAGACTACCTGTACAGGTGTGGGATCTATAATCACTCTGGCTACATTCGTCTGTTTTGCCGTCAATACCGCTGAACCTCCCTTCGCTACATTTACAGAAGTAATATTCGATGAACCACCTTGAGAAAAAGTCATATCCAATCCTCCCAATAAAGGGATCTCGGTTTTCGAGCCGTCTGTAAATTCAAAGGTCACGATATTACCGTTCACCGTTACATCGGCAAATATACCTCCCGGAATCTCTCCAATATTGGCAATGTTGTAACGCCCGTCTATACGTTGAGGTTCTCCACCGCCAACGGCATAACACCAGTAACCGTCCGCATCAATCGAGATGGTTGGAGTTTGTCCGTCGGAACCGTCTACGGGAACAGCAGGACAAGGATTGCCTTCTTTATCTTTCAATTCAACGGTTCTACCGTCAAGGGTATATGTCCAATTTCCGGCTTCATTAATGCCAAGTGTAGGAATATCTCCCGCAGGCTGTCCGCCATAAACAACCAATTCCGTACCGTCACTCAGTGAAAGTGTATAGTTACCCTTTTCATCCATTGTATATCCGGTTACAAGAACAAGTCCTTTCACTGCATCTTGGAAAGATTTGATGCTCGTATTCAAATTTTCGAGATCATCTGTCAAAGCATCCAAACGAGCATTCAGATCGTCGATGTCTTTACGTATATCATCCTTATCATCACAGGAGGTAAAGGTGATGACAGGCAATAAGCAAACTAATAGTATCAATATCTTTTTCATAATTCTTAGTTTTAGCGTTGTGCACCATATTGAGTGTAACCTTCTTTGGGAATGAATGTCCCTGTAGATTTGTTAAAAGTAGCCGGATCAGTGGTATCATAAAGATCAACATCATTACTTGTAAAGCCAACTGAAGTATCACCTATCTTATTTTGGAAAACATTCAGATTCAATCCGGTTTCAAAAAGATAAGCATAATTGTTCTCGGCTATTGTTACCTTAGATTCTGCCGCAGATGCCACTCTTATAAGGAATGCCGGATATTCACGATAAGTAAAATAATAAATGTTCTTATTGACTGTGATATCACCAATTTTCGAAGGATAAACAATAGCGGAAGTTTTCCCATTTGAATACCCTGATTCAATATCAATAAAGGTATTGGAAGTTAATGTTAGTTTATTCACACTATAACTTGGCCCTTGGAACACCTTAAAATTCTCCACGTTAGAAGTGGCTTCCGGAACTCCTGAATAATATACAATATTATTTTCAAATCGAAGTTCATTACAGTTCATATTAGTAACCAAGTACAAATTAGTTCCAGTATTTTCAACCTTTATATTAGTATCAGTCATTCCAAAATAGCCAATACTAGCCTCATCTTTCACCTCCGGCATAGCAAAACCCGATCCAAATAATAAGCCGCTTATTGTACACCGGTCGATTATAATACTAGCTTCCTTAGATTGAACACGTACAGGATAAGTTGCTGTTGCTGTATACTTTATATTTGTATTTTTACAAATCAAGGCATTACCAAGATAAATAGACTTATCTATGTTCAGGTTTATTGAAGTAACCTCATCTGAATTAGGAATAATAATTAGATTTTCCACAACTGAGGTTCCTTGGTTATATGTCAATGTCAAATCGTTTGCAGACACGAAATAAACACCACCGGCTATCGCCCCATTAGTAGTAATCTCTTGTGCTTCACCATACTTTTCTTTTGTAATCTCCAGCCCGCCTACAATAACAGCCTGTCCTTCATTATACATATCCAGATTAGAAGCAAGTCCTTTCGGATTCTTCACTTTTATCTTGTCAACTGCCCAGAACAAGCCTTCCTGTACCTGAACAGTTACATCGGCAGTATTATCCGCCGCGGCTCTCGTTAACGTTTTATTCTCAGCAGCCGGAGCAAAGATCAACAACTGATAATTATTTCCTTTTTCATCGGCAACATCCAGTTTGTTCAAAGTAGCTCTCCAACCTTGCGGATAAGTAACCTGCGGATTCTCACCTTCAATCTTAGCAGGAATCACCACTCTTTCTCCTTTATTGATAATCAGGAAGTCCTCATCATCAAATGCAAGACCTGTTCTATCAATAGCACAAACCAAAGTTGCCACGATAGGAAGTGTATGCACAGTCCCATCTTTAAGAGTCACAACAAAGTTGCTACCGTCTACTTTGGCAGATTCAAAGATCTGGTCGCCTAAAGAACTGCCACCGGCAATCCCCTCTCCACCGGGAACATTCGCCCACTCACCGTCACCGAAACGTATCTGCCAATTTCCATTCTGTACACGAAATTCGGGATAGCCCTCCCCATTCTTACCGTTCTCTCCTACGGCTACTACGCCGGTAGAAGTACCGTTGATATACCATTTCCCATCATCTCCTATCGTAATCTCCGGTTCGTTGACTGTTCCTTCCTTACCGATAGTCAATGTCAGCTGGGTATTATCACTTAAAGTTATGACATATTTCGCAGCAACCCCATTCTCTTTAACAGTCTCCACTTTACTGACTGTCTTATTCTGAGGATCAAGGATGTAGCCGATCACAGCCAGATTATCATTCAACAGTTTCACCTGCTGCTCGATAAGCGTCACCCTATCTTTCAGGTCGTTTACATCGTCTTTCAGGTCGTCTATAGTACACCCCGCAACCGCAAAGCCCATGATAACGAAAAGTATATACGATTTTATGTACTTCATAATCTATTAGTATTTAAAGTTATTCTGTTACATTGATTATCAATTCACAAGTCTTGGACGCCACATGTGAATAATTTGCGTTATTCATCAGAAACGTAGCAGTATATGTACCCACCTGATTATAAGTATAAGAGTAAGACTCCAGATCCAGAGAAATGTCTTTTACCTTCACTCCCGAATCCGGTTCGGGACATTCCGCCAGATTCAGATAATCGGAAACAAGCCAATTATACTTCCAAGGATTATTGGCAGCCGTACCGTTAATAGTAAATCCGCCGCTTTTTATACTGCTCAAGTTCCACATGCCAGTCACTCCCGTTGAAACAGAACCATATTCAAGATCTTTAGGCATATTTTCCGGAGCCTGTTCTTCATACTTCGTCTTATTCTTCATGTTCAATGGAGTAAAGCCGAAAGAACTTGCATAAGCAGTAGTGACACGTCCGTTCTTCCATTTGGTTTCCACACACATATTCAGAATATTGAATGTAGACTGAACAATAGTAGCCTCCGGATCTTCCGGATTATTGGCACTTATTGCTTCTTTCTGATCTCTGTTCAGCACTAAAGCCAGCGTCAGTTTCTTTCCAATATATTCTTTGACCGATTTACTGAAACTCAAAGCTCCGGCTGCACTGGTCACAGGTGCTTGCGGCAGTTGCGCACGTGTGATAAGTTCCTTCCAGGGAGTATTCTTCTCCACAAGTACAGAATCAGCCTCGAAATTATTCTTGCTCATTCCCGGGAAAAAGATCGTATTTCCCGGATTATCAGGATCTTCTTCTTCCGCCAGATACAACACATCAAACTGGTCTTTGCATGAATTGGCTACCCCGTATTGAGCCCAAATCGAAAACTTAAAGTCGCATGACACAATATCTTCTACCGAAATCTCCTTCCGGTCACGATAAATATACTGATGACCGATTTCGCCACTGAAGAAAGAAATGTAATCAGGATCACCGTGAAAGAGAAACTCGACAGGAGTCCCCTTCTTTACAGTCAGGATGTTGCCTTCGTACCGTACATTCTCATTGGTAGCCACAGTTACACTGACATCAGTCAGATCCCGGTCCAACTCTTTTTCGCATGAAGCAAACAAGAGAGTTCCCAGAGTTAGTATTAAGAATTTATATGTTTTCATCGTTGTATTCTCTTCAAAAATTATTAATTGGATTAAAGCGGATTACCAACCGGGGTTATTGCCCGTAATCAGTTTGTTGACAGCTTTCTCGGCATCCGGAATCGGGAAGTACTGATAAGCGGAAGATACCCGGAAGAAAGGTGCAGCCTGCCCTCCCTGAGTCCAGTTGTTTCCACTCTGTGCCAGCACTGCCTGCTCGTTCATCTTATCTACAAAGTCTCCCCAACGAATCAGGTCGAAACGACGGAGATATTCAAAACAAAGCTCCATTGCACGCTCATCCTTTATAATAGTAAGAAAGTCCTCACCTGAAGTAATCTGACCTGTAAGATCTGAGATTCCGGCACGGTCACGTACCTCTTTCAGGCATTCTTCGGCCAAGGGCGTCGGGGCACCGTTATATTCATTCTCCGCTTCCGCAATCATCAGCAACACATCCGAGTAACGAAGTATAGGGAAATTGATAGAAGTACGGTTCTTGTCCTTCTTTGCAGCAGGCTCATATTCCCGGCGGAACTTGGCACAACACAAATCTTTCCTCTCCTTACCGGCAGCAACCGCTTTTTTGTAAACATCTCCAATCTGCTCCACCTTACTATTATATTCTTCACCCTCATTGGCTCCCTCATAATTATACGATCTGTCTCCGTACCAACCGGCACCTTTCACCAGATCATACAACGCCTTGTTTTCAAAAGTTCTTCCTACAATTCCCAAGTCAGTACGGTCCGCAATTCTACGATATGTAAAAGGGGCAATGTTCCAGGTGAAACGTTCATTATCACCATTCGCCACATACAAATCATAAAGTTTCGGAGTTGCCCAAATAAAACCATAAGAATATCCCGGGTCAGCCTTGCCTACAACATTAGATAAAGAAGAAAAGTCCGAACACTGAAGCCCGATCGTGTTTCCGATACGGCCTTCCGAACGCACGTCTCCCGTTCCGTCTCCGGCAAACTCAACTTCCCAGATACTTTCATTGGCAGTCGTATTGTATTTGTCGGAACACATATCAATAAACGGGTCCCAGTAATTAGCGGCAAGCGTATGCCCCTGTGTCCGCACTTTCTGGCCGAAATAGCTGGCACGCTCGAAATACGACTTGTTTTCCGCATCGGCCGGTTTACCGTCGCGCTTATGTTCACCGGCCCAGAATAAATAGACACGTGCCAACATACCCCATGCCGTCGACTTGGAGATACGTCCCGGCTTATAGCTTAACTCTCTGGCAGAGAGCAGCCCTCCGTTTTTTTCATCGGCAGCCTCTTCCATTTCTTTCACGATAAACTTATAAATCACGTTCTTATCCGTACGTGCTATATCCTTATTAGTCACCGTCCCAGACGAATAGGTAGACTCCGTCTTGAACGGCACATCTCCCCAGCACTGCACCAACGTAAAGTAATAAAACGCACGTAAGAAACGAGCTTCCGATTTGTATTGCAAACGGCTCTTATCACTCATTCCGGGGACATTGTCTATCTGTTCCAGAAACATATTGGCACGCTCGATGCCGTTATACAAATTGAGCCAGAGGTTGGTAACCGCCGCATCACTGGTGGTAGTGTTATTACAAATCAATCCTGTATTGGAAATACGTCCGGTAGACCCTCCATAAAACTCCAGGTCGTCACCGCCTGCAAGAACCATGTAATCACCTCCGTAGAAAGTTGACTGTCCTAAGTTCGAATAGATACCGGTCAGGAATGATTGTGCTTCCGCCTCATTCTGGAAATAGTTTTCCGGTACTATTTTATATGGTTCCTTCTCCAAAAAGTCACATGACGCTATCGTACATGTAGCCAACAAAGAAAGGAATGCTATTTTTATCTTTTTCATATCTTCTCTATTTTTATATGATTTCAACTAAATACTAAAACCCAAGATTAATTCCGAAGTTGACAGCATAAGCCCTCGGATAAGCGGAATAGTCAAGTCCCGGTGTCAGGGCACTGTTACGGATAGACACTTCAGGATCATAGCCGGAATAGCCGGATATTGTCCAGAGATTCTGTCCTGCTACGTAAACACGGGCAGTAGAGATTCCCCATTTCCTAAGCGCTTTCTTCGGCAAAGTATAACCCAGCGTCAATGTCTTCAGACGCAGGAAAGAACCATCTTCGATCACACGTGAAGATACAACCTTGTTGGAACTTGAGTTCTTGGCTACCGGTATATTGCTTGTCGGGTTTTCCGGTGTCCAACGGTCGGCATAAGTCGCATACTGGTTCAGGTTACGTGAATTGTTGACGTTTTCAAAGAACAAGCGGTTCGCATTCAACACATCATTTCCGTAAGACCATTGGAAGAAGATACTCAAATCAAATCCTTTATATTCAAAATCATTCGTGAAACCACCTGTATGGATAGGCAAGCCACGTCCGATCATCGTGCGGTCGTTCGTGTCGATTATACCGTCGCCATTCAGGTCTTTATATTTAGGCATACCCGGCTGAGTGTTGTTCTCGCTGGAGAAGTAAGGAACTCCCGGACGCAACACATACGTATCACCGGACTTATAAAAATCTTCGTATTTGTAAGTACCTTCATACATATAGCCGTACATCATACCCATTGAATAGCCTTTCTTCGCAATGTAAGTAGGCTGTGAATTGTACGTCTGGTCGAAATAAGCGGAGGTCAACAAGGAAGTCTGATTCTCCGCCAACTCCAATACCTTATTCTTATTAAAGGCAATATTGAAATTTGTGCTCCAACGGAAACCGTTTCTATTTATATTTATTGTATTCAGGGTAAATTCCAAACCGGAGTTACGCACTTTACCTACATTCTTCATTGCGCTATAATAACCGGTAGAATAAGGCAAGCTTGCATCAAGAAGCAGATCGCGGGTCGTTTTCATGTACCAGTCTACATTAATGCCAATTCGTTCGTCAAAGAAGCCCAGGTCAAGACCGACGTTCCACTGTTCCGTCGTTTCCCACTTCAAATCTTTATTCGCTAGCGAGATAGGTACCATACCGATGCTGTTCTGATTGTTCTCGAACGGATAAACTCCCGAAGGAAGATTGTTCGATGCCGCTTTCGCCATTTTCAACAAAGCATAGGCTTCATATTCACCTACACGGTTGTTACCAGTCAACCCCCAACTGGCACGCAACTTACCATTGGAAAGAATGGACTTATATTCCTTCATGAAGTCTTCTTCGCTGAAGTTCCACGCCAGAGAAGCCGAAGGGAATAACCCATACCGATTCTTTTTGGCAAACTTGGAAGAACCGTCGACACGGAAAGAAGCCGTTGCATAGTACTTTGACATATAATTATAGTTCACACGTCCGAGATAAGACATCATAGACCATGAGGACTTTTCAGAGCTTGTCGTACTTGGGATACCTTCGTTCATGCCGGCCATGCCCAAAGATTCATTGGGGATATTGGTGGTCTTGAAAGAATAGTATTCATAGTCGGAATTCTGCAAAGTAATACCAAGCAACGAATTAAAGAAATGCTTCTTGTTAATGTTAACCTGATAGGTCAATACATTTTCGTTCAACCAGGTCAGACGTTGCTGGCGGACTACCTGTGCATTCACCTTATCCGTTGAGATCGGGCTACCATAACGGGTCTTTGAGTTATTAAACGTATCATTGCTACGGGCATCGTACGTGTAACCGCCGGATACCTTCAGCTTCAATCCCTTGATAAATTCATATTCTACAAAACCGTTCAACTGAAGGTTATTCGTATAGTTCTTACGATATTCGTTCTTCAATGACATAATCGGGTTGAAACGATAGTCATTAGTCGGTTCTACTGATGAATCCAGCGCATTGTCCATTAAGGTGCTCAACGGAACATCCGGTTCGGTAACAGGGCGGTAACCCCATACACTATAAAATAAGTTATTCATACCGCTGGATGAATATAAAGAGGTAGAGCTACCGGTCTGAATGGCACGTGCATAGTTGGCAGTAACACTCATATTCAGTTTGCCACGGCGGACAACGGTATTCATACGAGTTTGGAAACGTTTGTAGTTGGAGTTGAGCACGATACCGTCCTGATCGAAATAAGAAGCCGACGCATTGTAACGTACCCCTTCCGTTCCGCCCATCAGGCTGACGTTATGGCTTTGCTGCCAAGCTGTGCGGAAAATCTCGTCCTGCCAGTCATACTGCGGAACACCCCGGTAATCTTCCACCGTCCACTGCTTGCCTTCATGCTCAATCAGGTAGTTCTTTTGGGTATCTGCCGGAAACAGTTCATTCTGCAACTTCACAAACTCATACGCATCCAGCATTGGAATTGTATTGGTGACCTGCTGAAATCCGAAACTTCCGTCATACTTGAGTTGAGGTTTTCCAACCTTTCCTTTCTTGGTCGTGATAATAACGACACCGTTAGCACCACGGGCACCATAAATGGCAGTGGCCGAAGCATCTTTCAACACTTCAACGGATTCAGCGTCGGAAGGGTTAATGGTAGCCGCAATAGCAGGATCTTCTACCGGAAACCCGTCAATAACATATAAAGGTGAATTATCCTGGGTCAGAGAGTTGTTACCACGGATAACGATATTCATCGTTCCGCCCGGCATACCCTCGCCCGAACTTACATTTACTCCGGCAATACGTCCACCCAAAGTCTGGTCGAATGAAGAAGCAGGCGTTTTCAGCAAATCTTCCATATTTACTTTCGCCACTGCACCGGTCAGGTCTTTCTTCTTCACCTCCTGATAGCCTACGATAACGACTTCGTCCAATGTCTTCGTATCTTCCTTCAAGATGATAGACATGGGCTTGGCCGTCTCGACCGGCAATTCCTGGGTTACATAACCGATAAAAGAGACTATAAGAATAGACTTCTTATTAGGAGCATTCAACGAGAACTTACCATCAAGATCTGTTATCGTACCCTGAGTACCGCCCTTGATCTGAATACTGGCACCTGGGACCGACTCCCCGGTTTGATCAACGACTGTACCCCGTACAAGTACTTGGGCTACTGCCACAGAGAAAGAAAATAAGGTTAACAGCATCATACTGAAGCCTCTCTTCCATGAAAAATTTGTTCGGAATCCGGTTTGCATACTATTAGTTTTACATTTTTAATTAGATTTGTCAATGCGCAAAATTAAGTACTAATACCCTAATTTACAGGCCAAAATTATTCAATTATGATACAAAAACATACATATACCAAAGTATATTCGATGTATCTTTGCACAAAAATAACGTAATGCAAGACATTCTACCCATTCACTTCGCTCCATTGCAAGGCTATACGGATGCTTTTTACCGTAATGCACACGCTGCCTGTTTCGGTGGCATAGACAGTTATTATACTCCGTTCGTACGACTGGAAAAAGACGGTTTCCGGAATAAAGATGTCCGTGAGATCGCTCCGGAAAGTAATCAGGTGCCTCATTTAGTTCCTCAACTCATAGCTCCGTCCATAGAAAAGGCGGAGACAATCTTATCCCTTTTTATAGAAAAAGGATATAAGGAGGCGGATATTAATCTGGGCTGCCCGTTTCCGCTTCTGGCTAAACGGCACAACGGTTCCGGCATTCTGCCTTATCCGGACGAAGTGAAAACATTATTGGGACTGACTCTGAAATATCCGCAAATCAGTTTTTCCGTAAAGATGAGACTGGGCTGGGAGAATCCCAACGAATGCCTGCAACTCGCTCCTATATTAAATGACCTGCCGCTACGCCACATCACGATGCATCCCCGTCTGGGAAAACAGCAATATAAAGGGAGTGTAGACCTCAATGGGTTCGACGCTTTCCTGAATGTCTGCCAACATCCGCTCATATATAATGGCGACATTAATTGCCCGGATGACATTCACCGCATCCGGCAACAATTCCCCGCATTGGCAGGAGTGATGATCGGACGCGGACTGCTCGCAAACCCGGCATTAGCTTTGGAGTATAAGGAAAACCGTACGCTGACACCCGACGAGATGAAAGAGAAACTGCATATCATGCATACTTCCGTCTACAATCAGTACGCCGCACAACTGGAAGGAGGCGACGGGCAGCTTCTGAACAAGATGAAAACGTTTTGGGAATATCTCGCACCGAATGCGGACAGAAAACTAATGAAAGCAATCCATAAAAGCACAAGCCTCAACAAATATAATCAGGCTATCCAAGCCTTTTTTAGTCAACGATAAACTGATTACCAGTTATTTTGTGTAATTTTGCGCCCGTTTATAAACAAGCACATTATGAAAAAATACATTTTAATCTCGCTTTGCCTGCTAACGGCCGCAGGCAGCTTCGCACAGAACAAGGATTTCAAGTTTAAATTCTATGGGCAGATCCGTACCGACTTCTATTATAATAGTCGTGCTAACGAAGAAACCGTAGACGGATTATTTTATATGTACCCCAAAGATAAGGTACGCGATGAGGACGGAAACGACTTGAACTCAACGCCGAACAGCAACTTTTATACCTTGTATTCACGCTTGGGCGTAGATGTGGCCGGTCCAAAACTGGGAACCGCCAAAACTTCCGCCAAAGTAGAAATTGATTTTCGCGGTACAGGTACCTCATACTCGGTAATCCGCCTCCGCCATGCTTATTTGAATCTGGATTGGGGCAAGTCCGCCTTATTGCTGGGACAGACATGGCATCCGCTGTTCGGAAATGTCTCCCCTCAGATTCTGAACCTTTCCGTGGGAGCGCCTTTCCAACCGTTCAGCCGTGCGCCGCAAATCCGCTATCGCTACACTGAAAAGAACTTCCAACTTACGGGAGCTGCCGTATGGCAGTCGCAATATCTGTCACAAGGTCCTGCCGGAAAGAGCCAAGAATACATAAAGAAAAGCTGTATTCCCGAAATCTACATCGGTGCCGATTATAAGAACGGAGGTTTATTGGCTGGTGTAGGAATCGAAATGTTATCATTGAAGCCACGGACAGAAGCTACCGGAGAAAACAATAAGAAATTTCAAGTAGACGAGCGTATCACCACTCTTTCCTATGAAGCTCACGTTAAATATACCAATAAAGACTGGTTCGTCGGAGCAAAAAGTGTTCTGGGTTCCAATCTCACACAGGCTTCCGGTCTGGGCGGATTCGGAGTGAAGTCTGTCAACGAACGTACCGGAGAACAAAAGTACACCCCGATACGCTTTTCCAGTTCTTGGCTGAACGTTGTTTATGGACAGAAATGGAAACCGGGCGTTTTTGTCGGTTATGCTAAAAACTTGGGGACAAGTGACGAATTATATGCCCCTGATGGAAAAGCACAATTATATGGTACAGGTACAAATCTCGACCAACTTGTCACTGCCGGAGCAGAACTTACTTATAATGTCCCTCATTGGAAATTCGGTTTAGAATATACGCTAAGCTCTGCATGGTATGGTTCTCTTAATACATCCAGCGGTAAAATCAAAGATACTCATGCCGTATGCAACAACCGCATTGTTGCAGTTGCCATGTTTATGTTCTAATCTCTCCCACTAATTTATTTTAATCATATATCTGCCACCTGTCACCGATTGCAGCTTAACGTTTTGGTTATAAACGGATAAGGCTGTGACGGCAACAGGTGACAGCATTGTGAAGGCAATTTTGCTGTCACCGGAGCTAAAAGACAACAGAAGTAATAAGATTAAAAGTTTCGCGCCTTGAAACTTTTGGTTTACCCATGCGAAACTATAGTTTCATCAGCTTGAAACTAAAGTTTCAAAGGCTTGGAACCATTGGTTTCTTACCGATGAAACCAAAGTTTCTCTATGGGGAAACTGTAGTTTCAAGCAGGTGGAACCATCTAAAACCGTCAATACAAGAATAAAATATGCAGCGGCTTATTCGCTTCTTACCTCCTTAACTCCACTTCAAAACTAGCTCCGTCCTTACAAGTAAAGCAAAGTACAGTCTGCTTTTTATCTGCTGAAACCACTTTACAGAAAGGAGTCTCCTTAATCTTCCAATATCCTTTCACAGTTACCGTCACCGGAATCTCTTTACTTTCGTCATTAATCCACGGACGGGAATAAATGCTGCGTTCCACTCGTTTTCCGTCTTCATCAAAGGCTTCGTCACTCGGTCCGCGATATAGTGCCAAGTCCGGTTGAGCTACGGTAAGCAACAACTTGTCGGACGATTCTTTACGAATCATCACCAGACAGGAAGTATCCGCACGCTGCAACAAATCACCGGGAAGTAACGTTTGTGGGGTTTCAAAAAGTACATAAGAATATAAGTTGTCAGTTAACGACCGCACAATATGAGCATTACGGTCCTGCTTCAAAACCTTATATCCCGGTTTCTTGGCAAAGGCCTTCATGGCAGATTCAGTTGTCTGCGGCAACACAGCGTATTCATAGCTGCCGTTCTTGGGGGCTTTGCCATAATCGACTACCAATGAGACCCAGTCCCCTTTCGTTTCTTTGCCCGTATCCTGCAAACGGGAATACTGCGGGAAGTTCTTCTCAAATCTGGCGGAAACGGGTACATAATAACCGGTATTCAAATGATCGATCCATATCTTACCTTCGCCACGGTAGTCGTTCCAATAATCATGTCCCGCCTTATCCGTTACTGCCAACTGGAAAATCGTTGTTTCCGTCGGGTAAGCGGTATTGGTATTTTCAATATCGGAGCCCAGGCAAACAATCATTCCATCGATGAAATGAAAGGATTTTCGCGCCCGGTGAGAACCGTTATATTTATCATGCTCATGCAGTTTCATTCCAAAATTGCCGTTTTCTCTCTTTTGTGACAATCCGCCGGCAAATGCTTCATCGGAGTAAAGCATTTCTTCCATGCCAGAGAATGTATCTACATTCATGACTTTAGCTTTCAACTGTTCCAACGGAAGATGTATGGAAGTTACACCCGGGATACGGTTCCAATCGAAGCCTTCCTGTTGCCAGCCGCTTGTTGCGGGAGTCACCATTTGCCCCGGAGCAGCCGTCAGAATCTGTAAACTGCCATGCGCCAGATAACGGCCATAAAGGTTATGTCCCAAATAATGTTCCGCCGCCCAAAGATAGCGGGAGTGACCGCGGGCCACCGCCGACCAGTTGCCACGACGCTGAACGGATGCACAGCCATAGCCCAATGACAGATTTCCCTGTGGGTCAGGTTCGGCACGGAATCCTTTCTCCACAAGCCGTTTTGCCATCTTCCGCTCCTGTGCATTCGATACTTTCGGCATATATTCCGGTTCCTGCCCATCAGCGGAAGTGTCTGAAACAAGACGCAGGTAAGCGGACGCCATTTCCTTGTCAAACTCCGATTTTCCGTCCGGAGTTCCCGCCATAGCCATCACTGCATAATGCATCGGGACTAATTTCCCCTTTCCATCGGGATGACGGCCGGACATCGACAACGGGAAGTTCAACTTATTACAATAGAAACGCATGGCAAGTAATGCATTTTTCACTGTTTCGTGCGCCAACTCGGATACGGCAAACTCTGTATGATTAAAGAGGTAGATCATATTTGTTGCTCCGTCCAAACCGCCGACAGCATAAGCCGGGTAGTGATTGCGGTGATGAAAAACACCGCCATCGCTCTTGAACGACCCAAACAATCCGGGAGCCGGACGGCAACCGTAATCAATCCAACGGGAGAAGGATTTCAGATATTGCAGCTTCTCCGGGGTATCTTCCATCATCAGGATACTTGCAATGCGACCGGTAGTTTGCGTGTTAAAGGAATCCATATCAATTCCGTTGCCCTCAGGTTTGGGATACACCTCGTTGGTTATCGCATACCAACGCAATGTCTGTTCGGCTTCCGGCAACTTTCCGGCTTCCCGAAGTACGTCTTTCATCAGGAAATAAGCCAGGTATAACCCGCGAACACTATATCCGTAATGGTGAATATTCCCCCAACAGCTACCATAAGCCACTCCCTGGTCGGTTATATGGTCATACATCGCCAGAAACTTCTGCTTCATTTCTTCCCGGATTTCCGACTTTGCAGCACTATTATTATAGGCTACGGCAATCCGCCGCATCAAATCAAAGTAAGCACGCATTTCTATGCCGAGTTTAGTCAGCATATCTTTATTCCAATTCGGAATAATCCGTTCATAGGCCTCGGCAGCACGTACCATATAAATAGGTACGCCCGATACTTGCCCGTTCTTGTAAGTAATCTGGTAGAAATCATATTTCTTGCGGATAGTCTCCACTTCCTTGCCCGAGAGCTTGCCTTTTGTATAATTCATGTCGCGGAAACGTTTCTCCAACAGTTGCATTTCTTCTTTTTGCTTGTCGCTGACAGGAGTCAATTCGATATCCGGCTTCAGAAGAGAGTGCTTATAAATAACCAGCCAGTGATTTTTTGTTTCGGGATTAACAAAAGGTACTTGCAAATCGGCTGTCTGCTGACGTGCATCAACCTTCGTTGCAGTAATCAAATGATCGATGAAAAGGCGTCCTTTTGCATTTGGGGCGACAATACGGAGTTCATTCATACCTTCTTCCGGTGTGCCTTGCATATCACGCTCATAACAAACCCATGCGGCACGCCAACCTTTAAAGTTGATTCCGAAAGGGAAGGAGGTGCATTTCTTTCCGTCTTTCAAAAATTCAAATTCAATGGTTGCCTTCTGCGGTTCTTCATTGTATATCCACACGATAAATGCCGAAAGATACAAGTCCTTGCCCGTAGGGTCTTTCTTTTCAAACTTCAGATCTTTCTTAAGCTCCAATACGGCACCGGGATTAAACGCCCATTCCATCGAATGTTTTCCGTCTTTATAATGTGTATCGGAAATAGATAATTGAGACCGGGTGGCGGAAATACATTCCGGTACTTGCGGATCTTCAAAAGAGAACATCCGCTCGTCCGTCACGACTTGCGCATAAAGAAATGCCGGACATAAGAGAGATAGCAGAGTGAATACTCCTAATTTCGTAAAAGCTTGTTTCATCATGGATTTATGGTCTTAGTTAGATTTATTTCTATTAATTCGGTTTTAAAATATCGTCACCTTGAAATCTGTAAACAACACATGATTCTGTAAAAGGCGCAAACCAAAATGCCCGTCTCCCTCACTGCCTGTAATAGAATAACGGAACAGTTCTTCACCGTTAACGGAATAAGTGGTCACTCCCTTTTGTACACGAATACTAATCTGATACCATTGATTCGGAACAAGTAAATGCGGGGTATCCGTATATTCTCGAAGTAATGGTTTCACTTTATCATCCGCTACTCCGTAGTACTTGCCGTTATACCGGCGGAAACGGGTGGTGGAATTATCATTTCCCCCGTATCCAACGTAAAAAAGATCTAATGTATTATAGCTTTTAAAGACACCATTACGCCACTCGCTACGGGCAAAAAGATTATCAGGGTTTTTAGGATCATTGGCAGCCCAAAAGCAGTTTAAATCACTCAGGCGGTCATATTTCCCGCCTTTCATCACCATACAAATGCGATAGTTTATCTCATAATCACCCGTCAGGCGTTGCTGATACCACATCGTTAGCCCACCGGGCACGATTAGTTCTACTGTATCCGCACGCTCTATCATCTGCAAGGCACGGGATTCATCTTCAATCTTCCACTGTTGCACAGAGGTGTTTTCATGTTGTGCATACAGCATGACACTATTCAAAAGAAAAAAAGTAATCAGACAGCAGCTTGTAGAGAATCGTTTCATCATCAATGGCATTAGTTTAAAGACATTCTTTTCGGATACAAAGAAACCCCTCTTTTTTCAAAAAGAGGGGTTCAAATTGTACAAAATATCTCAAATAATGTATTGACAGAGAATTTGTATTACCAGTATCTTATCGTTTTTTCAGCATCGGGTTCCAAATACCAGCCTTTGTTGAGTGTACCATTATTCTTTGCCCATTCGCTAAACTTCGGGTATGCTTCTTCGAAAGCTTTATGCTCAACAGCATGTCTTGTGCCGGCAGGAACTTTGATACCCCAGACAAAACCGTTCTTATTGCAATAGGGGATATTTTCATTGATAGCCTCATCGCCACTTACAAGCGCTGCATCTTTTGCATAACTTTCTTTATAAGCAGAAGTCGGCTGATATCCTCTCATGTGTATTTCTTTTCCCTCATGAGTATAAATGAAGAAGTTCTGTCTCTGAGTATCCAGGATAAGATCTCTGAACGCTTTAAGCTGAGCAGTCCTATCCGCTCCTTCCAAATTATCCTTACCGATCAATCGAACCTCTGCACGCAACATAGGCAATCCTTCACGTACTTTTCCCGGCGTTGTCTGGAACAAATCGTCATTGTTATCTTTTAAACTACTCAGGCCGTCCAATGTGATAACCGTTCCTTCAGTCGGTTTTGTATCTACATCCAATTTAGCAAATCGGCTTACAGTTGCTACATCACTGTCCCATCTCCAACCTGAAGCACTAACTGACACACTAGGTTGTGCAGAAAGTTCTACGCCGTTCCCCAAGTCTCTCATTGTTCCCTGACCACCTTTCAACACCAGTTTTGCAGTAATCCGGTCAATATACTTGTTATCCAGGTTTTCTAATATAACGCCCAATCTGGTCGGGTATGTTCCTCCTACGGCGCGGACATCCAAAGTAAGCAGCAACTCTTCTTTACTACCTTGCTTTGCCATTTGTTCTTCGTCCTGACATTCAGTTACCTTTATGTCATATTCAAAAACAACATCGTTGAAATCCTTGTCATACCAGGTCGATTGTTTAGGCCAGCCGTCTTCAAACATAGCGACACCCGTACTGTGATAGAAAAGATAGCCTGCATCCGTCTCGTCTGTCGGTTTCACCGCATCTTCCGGAAGCGAAAGCTTAACCGCTGCTATACGGCTAGTTTCATAAGCAAATTCACCGGTCGGATAAGTTTCACTACGAGTAGCAGGAGATAAAGTAAAAGCAGTCTTTTTCACTGCGCCCGATACTGTGTTGTACTCCATATATACCTTTTCAGTATGAATAGGGACATTCAAGGTAATTGTACGCGGAGCCCCCTCTTTTACAAGTATATTGCCTGCGAGCAGGTGCTCTCCCTTTTCATCAGCATACACTTTAACCAAAGGAGAACTTGCTGCCGGTTCTGTCCCCGTCCCTTCTTTTCCATTCCCAAGCTCCGTGTCGGAGCAAGAAGAAGCCACGACTAATGTCCCCACAAGGACATAAATTAACTTTTTAATCTTCATCATTATTCCAGTTTTTAAATTATTGTTTGTTTTTGTTTCCCACGAAACCATAGCTTTCGCAAGCGTAAATCAGGCCCCATTAGTTAACTTATCAAAAATATATTTAACGCTTTATAGTCTTTTTGCTCATCTCACTAACTTTTTCTTGCCTTTTCACCGAAGATTATCCGGAAGTCTCGAAATATACTCCTTAGTGCCTATTCACGGGCAATGGATAATATATACAACTTATTTGTTATCTTTGCGAGTAACAGAACATTCAATACAACAAATATAACGTATTTGTTTGAAATATACAAGTTTTCAACTAAATATCTTGAGGGGAAATGGATCAAGTATTGTACGGTATAGATTATATAGAATATTATTTCTATTGGATATATTATAAGTTTATTGGCTATCCTTTAATTATAAGAATATGCTCAATCGCTGTAATGTTCTGTATCATTATGTACCTCTTCTTGTTATTTCATATCACATACGGCATATTCAAGAGAAGGAAAGAAAAGAAGAAATATAATAAGGCTTTCGATAAGTACTATGAAGAAATGAAAGCCATCTCGCTAGACCCGAATGCACTGCCGGAAGAAGAAATAGCCGACAGATTGAAATATGATACGAGAAAACGGCCCAGACCCAACGAACTGCGTATCATCACCCAACTGCTGACAGAAATCAAGAGTGTCCATGAAGATGAAATTAATGAACTCAATTACCAAACTATACAAACCGTATTCCAGATAACCCGCTTCCTGGAACGTGAACTTCAATTCGGTTCCAAAAGATCAAAGATTCAAGCATTGAAACTGATTCAGTCTATCAACGGATACGCTTCCGAGGCTGTATTGGTACGTTTCCTCTATCACCGCGAATTAGAGTTGAGGAACTCTGCACGATATACTTATATGTGGTTAAGCCAGGGAAACCCGTTCCGTTTCTTCGACGAAGATATTGCCATGAAGTTGAGACAATGGGACATGATGGAGTTGCACGCTATTCTGGAGCACCGTAAGAAAGTGGGATATAATACCCCAAGTTTCATCAAATGGGTGAACACGTCAGCTGAGGAGAATGTTAAGATATTCTTTATTAATGAAATCAGGCTATATAATGAAACCGAAAGCGCCCCTATCTTAGCCAAACAGATTAATGCACGTTCCACAGATATCCGTGGAGAAGCCATTAAAACACTGGGCAAATTAAAATACAAGGAAATTGAACCTAAACTGATAGAAATGTATCATGTACAACCGGAAGAGGTCAAACGAAATATAATCGAAGCTATCTCAGACCTAAAGACCGACAAAGCCTTGGGATTTCTTTACAATGCATACGATGAAGCTGATAACTGGGGAACGAAACGAGCTATCCTCAAAGCCCTCTATGCATATAGCGCCATGGGACGGAAAACATTCGATCAATTGGAGAGAAAAGCAGATTCGCATACAGCGATACTATTCGCTCATACCAAGCATCCATTAATCAATCAGTTAAGCTAAAGAATATGAGAGATATATTATTTACATTCTTCAATTATTTCGTATTCTTTTATACGAGTATGCTGGCAATATTCTTTGTGATGTTTGCCTTCCTCTCCTTTATTTCACTGAAACGGAGAAAGGATTATTACGTAGAAAGCTATGTCCGGAAGACCATCAAAGAATCTCCTTATACACCCGGAATCTCGGTAATTGCTCCCGCCTTCAACGAAGAGAAAACCATTATCGACAATGTAAGTTCCATGCTTGCACTGGAGTATCCGCTATTTGAAGTAATTATCGTGAATGACGGAAGTACGGACAGTACGTTACAGAAAATGATAGAGTACTATGAATTGGTGGAAGTACCCTATGCTTATATCGAACGAATCAAAACCAAGCCTTTCAAAAGACTTTTAAAATCAACCAATCCTCAATATAGCCGCCTTATCGTTGTTGACAAAGAAAATGGAGGAACCAAAGCGGATGCTTCCAATGCAGGTATCAACGCCTCTTCCTATCCTTACTTTATCTGTACGGATGTGGACTGTATATTGGAAAAGTATGCTCTTTACCGTTGTATCTCTCCCATTATCTCCTCCGATAAACAGGTTATCGCCGTCAGCGGTACAATGCTCATGGCCAATGGATGTGAGGTAAAAGACGGCCAGATCGTTGTGGTCAGAACTCCCCATACCCCGATCCCGCTTTTCCAGAATCTGGAATATATGCGTTCTTACCTGATTGGAAAAATGGGCTGGTCGGCTATCAACGGAATGCCGAATGTTTCCGGTGGATTCGGACTTTTTGACCGTGACGTGGCCATTGCCGCCGGAGGATATGACAGTACTTCTTTTGCAGAAGACATGGATTTGATTACACGTATGGTAGGATATATGTGTGACTTCTCCCGCCCTTACAAGATTGTACAAATTCCCGACACTTGCTGCTGGACGGAAGGACCTTCTAACCTGGCTATGCTCTATCGCCAACGTACCCGCTGGGCACGCGGACTGTTCCAAACGCTCAGTATCCACCACAAGATGATCTTTAAAAAGACATATAAACAAATGGGTATGTTGACATTGCCTTATATGTTCATCTTCGAGTTTCTGGCCCCCATCATCGAGCTTACAGGTTTTATCGTATTCCTCTACCTGGCCTTCACGGGAGCCGTCAACTGGAACACGGCCTGGATGATCTATCTGACAATCTACACGTTCTGCCAGTTCTTGTCCATTGTCGTTATCACTTACGACTATTACGTCGGAATGCTTTATAAAAGAGGATATGAGTATCTATGGATTATCATCGCCTCCATATTGGAACCTATTTTCTATCATCCGATCATCACTTTCTGCTCATTGAGAGGATATCTAAGTTATCTGACCAACAGAGACTTCAAATGGAAGAAAATGGAACGGACAGGATTCAATAAGAAAAGAGAAAGAGAAAAGGCGGATGATACTAACAGCCCCGTTACGCCCGAACCGGCAACTGTTTAATTTAGAAAGAATAATAAAGACAAGATATATTATTAAAGCAAAATATAATGAACAGAGAGTTTCTCCATAAAATCACCCTATTAGGCTGTCTGCTTTTGCTGATTACCTCATCAGTAGGTAGCGACAAAGGATTCCAGACACCGGAGCAATATGCCCAGATTGTACAAGAGCATTTTGCGAATGAAGAATGGGATGCGGGGAAAGCATTGCTGGACGAAGGACTTCAGAAATATCCCGGTGTCTCCGATCTGGAATGGCTCATGGGTAAATACTGGTTTCATGAAAAGAACTATGACGAGTCACGCTATCATCTTGTCAAGGCAATTGAGGATAATTACAACAATGTCAATGCCAAGCATCTGCTGGTGGATGTAGAAGATATTACTGAGAACTATTCCAGCGCTATCTGTTACGTTAACGAACTTCTGGAAGTAAACCCATATTGGAGAGGCCTGTGGCGCAGGAAGATCGAACTGTACCGTAAACAAAACAATAACGTCGAAGCCGACCGCCTGCTGAAACGTATCAACCAAATTTATCCGAATGACACCATTCTGCGAAAGGATTATATTTACAGTATGGAAGTAGGTTACCAACAAATGAAAAAAGACGGCAACCGAAAGGAAGCGATCGAAAAGCTGACCGAACTGATTAAAGTATCTCCGCAAAATGAAGAATATTACCTGGACATTATTAATCTGCACCTGCAGGAAGGTAACCGGGAAGCCGCTTTAGGCTGGTCTTCCAATGGGTTGGCGGCAATCCCCGGAAGTCCCGCTCTGATTACCAAAAGGGCCAGTATCCTCGCTGAATTAGCGCGTTATCCGGAAACACTAGTCTTTATACGCGAGCAAATGAGGAAATACGACAGTCCGGCTATACGGCGTATGTACAACGACTTGCTAATGGAAGCGGCGCGGGCAGAAAAGCAACGCGACCCTTATGTACTATATGGCATGGCCTACGAAGGCGGCAACAAGAACAAAGAAGCATTAGACTATCTGCTCAATACTTCCGTCACCAGAGGATATACCGATGATGCGCTTTTCTATATCAGGGAAGCCAAGAAGCAATATGGCAACACGGACAAGGGAATCATGTACAAGGAGTATATGCTTTACCGGCAAATGAACGAGGATGATCTCGCCTATTCTACTTTGAAGAAGATGTATGAGATGTATCCCGACGATTACGATATCACGCTGGCCATGAGTGCACAGCACATGAAGAAAGCCGAGAAGTTAATGGAACTGGGGTTATATTCGGAAGCATTGCCTCACGTACTGTTCGTTTCCCAAAAGCATATCGACAATGAAGTGAACGGTGCCGCATGGGAAAAGACATTGAGTTGTTACATCAACATGAAGCGTTACAACGAGGCACTCGCTACACTGGATACGATCACACTCCACTTCCCGGACTATGAGAACGGAACACTGAAAAGAGCGTTTATTCTCGATAAAATGGACAAAACCGAAGAAGCACTGCAACTATACCAGTCTGCTATCGAGCAGAGTGATGAGGATATGCGTATCTTCTATGTCATCGGTTACGAGGAACTGGCAGTGCCTTATATCAAGAAGTGCATGGAAGCGGGAGCCACACGAAAGGCTTACGAAGAAGCGGTCAAATTAGTGAACCTGAATCCTTCAAGTGACCTCGGATTACGGTATGCCATCAATTCATCCGGTTTACTTGGGAAGTTCGATGAATTCGAGAAATATACGGAGCAAGGAATCAATTATTATCCGGAAGAACCGTTCTATCAGACCAAGAGGGCTACCGTGCTGGAACGCGGCAAGAGATATGAAGCCTCACTCGAATTCCTGAAACCGATACTCAACAAGTATCCGAGCAACAAAGAGATTATCGGCGCATTCTCACAAAGCAGCGAATACCGCGCCTTGCAATTGACGAAAGCGAAAGATCCGAAACAAGCCCTTGCTGTGCTCGATACGGCCCTGCTTTATGACAGCCAGAACAAATCTTTAAAATACACCAAAGGAGTAGTATACGAAGCGAACAGACAAGCTGACTCAGCCTATTATTATCAGAAGTTCTATGAACCTTCAATCATGGAATATCGCTCTTTTCAACGGCACTTATCGGGCCTTAGAAGCATGATGCTCAAGAATGAGATAGCCCTGACTTATCTGCGTGCCCGTTACGGGGAAGAAGATATCATCACATCCGTCGCCACAGCCGAATATACCCGCAAGACGCAAAAGAATACCTATACCGGACGCTTCAACTATGCCGGACGAAGCGGTTCGGCAAGCGACAGCATGGAAGCTGAAGAACAGACACCGGGAGGGGTTGGTATCCAAGTACAAGGCGAATGGACACATCATTTCTCACCGAAGTGGAGCACTACAGTGAATGCCGCCCTTGCTACGAAATATTTCCCGGACATCACTGCCGATGTTGCTGTACGGCATTACATGAAGAATGATTGGGAATTGGGAGCACATATAGGATACAGACGTGTGGCTGCCTACAACAAACGTTATGAATGGAATGATGAGTTCTTTACAGGCAGTAACGGCGAAAACGGTTTCATATTCACCGGTTGGGACGAGTCAAAGACCAATCTGTTCACCGTCGGCGCAGAGCTGGCGAAGACAATTGAGATCGTCCGCCTCAACACGAAGCTGGATATGCATTTCTTCAACTCAAACTTCTATTACAACGCACAAATCGGTGCCAAATATTTCCCTGCCGGTGACGGTAAGACGAATATCAACGCCATGGCAAGCATCGGATCAGCACCGGAAACGGCCGTACTGGACTATGCGTTACCCGGTTCATTCTCACACACCAATACCATGGTGGGCCTGGGAGGGCAATATATGATTAGTCCAAACATCACCATAGGCTTAATGGGTACATGGAACACCTATTATAACCAGACCAATACCGTGAAAGGAACTACTCAGTTCGACCGGATAGAAACCGTATCGACACGCTATAAAAACTTATATAACATCTATGCACAAATTTACATTTCATTCTAATGGGTTTTGTCCCCTATTGGCAGGAATGATATGCATTTGCTGCCTTATATCCGGCTGCCGTATGCAGGCGCGCACAGATATGTTTCCCTCCAAGGAAGGTTATCTCGTCACTATCGGCGAAGACCCGACCGATAAAGATACACGGTGGGCCAAATACCTGTACGAGCACCTTAAGAAGCGTGCTAACGACGATGAAATGGTCGCTTTCGGAATATCTGAGAAAGAGATGTGGCGCATCATCATACAAATAGACCCTACGTTGCAAAACGGATTTAAAATAGCCTGCAAAGGTTCCGACATACGATTAACAGCCTCGGACAACAAACAAATGTTATGGCTTCAATACCAACTGATAAAGAAAATCAGCAAGGAAGATCCCCGAATAGACGGTTCCGACCTTCCGCCAGCCATTATCCATTTAAAAGATACCTGCGGCTCTTTTGCTTTCGACTATCAGAGTATCTATTCTCCCGCCGGCCTGAACCCCGACAACACAGGAGTGATCGGGCTGGACGACTTCGACAACAGTTGGGGAATATGGGGGCATAACCTACGGAAAGTATTAGGAGCCAATACAGAGAAAGTATACGCCACCATAAACGGAAAGGCGAATGATTCGCAGCTCTGTTTTTCTTCCGGCGAAATGTTCCGGCTCATTGAAAGTTATATTACCGATAATTTCGGTGAAAAGGGAAAGTTTCGTTTTGTGATTGCCCCGGATGATACTCCGTACGCTTGCACGTGCCCTTCGTGCACAGCTATCGGAAACACTGAAAAGAATGCGACGCCTGCCGTCACAGAGCTAATCCTCCGTTTATCCCAACGATTTCCCAGACATTTCTTCTTTACAACTTCTTATCTGACTACGCAGCAGGTCACAGACAAACAATTGCCTCCCAATGCAGGAGTAATTGTCAGCGCCATAAACTTCCCTCTCCGCCGGATAGACGGTAAAGATGCAAAAGAAAAGGCATTTGCCGGACAACTGGAACAATGGAAGAATGTAACGAAGAACATCTATATATGGGACTATATCAATAATTTTGATGATTACCTTACTCCCATGCCTATATTGAAGATAGCCCGGCAGAGGCTCCAATTCTTCAAGCAACATGGAGCGAGTGGTATATTCTTTAACGGAAGCGGATACAGTTATTCCTCATTCGATGAAATGAGGACATTTGTGTTATCGGCGCTTCTTATTAATCCGGAGCTTTCTGTTGACAACTTAACCGCAAGTTTCTTTAATCAGGAATATCCGGCAGCAAAGAAGTGGTTGTATGACTACTATACCGATTTAGAAAACGGCACACAGTCCGGGAAACGGTTAGGCATTTATGCCGGCATACGGGAATCGGAAAAAGCATATCTTACTCCGGAGAAATTTATCAAGTTCTATGATGAAATGAACGATTTTGTATCCAATGCCAAAGGAAAGGAACGTAAAAAGCTCCATGAACTCCAGACAGCTCTCTCTTATACACGTATGGAAATGGGACGTGAACATAGTTTCGATGCTTACGGATATGCAAAACGAAACGGAAAAAGTCTTCAACCTATTCCCCAAGTACAGGAATGGCTCACCCAGCTCAAAGAGCACAAAGCATTCACCGGAATGGAATATTACAATGAATCTTCCGATGAAATCGGTAATTATATAAAGGAATGGGAAGAATACATATTTGCTTCCGACCTAAAAAAGAATCTGTTTTTAGGGGTTACTCCTTCAGTTATCCCGCAAGCATACAAGAGCCATATAAAGAAGCTGACCGACGGCACTCACGGCTTACCCGGAAACTATCATTGCGGCTGGGTAATCATTCCGGAAGAAGAATGCACAATTAACCTCCCCGTGAAAGGAATAAATACATCCGGAACGATTTACATCAGCTTCCTTAACCTTCCCAGGCATCGTTTCTATACTCCGCAACAAATTGAACTGTTGAAAGACGGAATAATTTATAAGAAAATTGACCTGGAACCGGGGCCCCCTGCCGAAAAAGGAGAAATGGTTAAAACAAGTATCCCGGCAGATTTGAACGGAACAGAGCAATTAAGTATAAGAATTACGTGCTCGAAAAAGCCCGGAGCACAAATTGGCATAGATGAAATAGCATTCATCCCACTAAAGGCTGATATAAATGTAGCATTATAAAAATAAATTAGCAACTATGAATAAGTCTATATCCTATATTATTTTATTAATCGCATTCCCCTTCTACTTTACAGGGTGTAAAAAAGAAGTGCGTCCTACAAGTATGACCATCAAGGATTCGATCAGGCACTATTATCCTATCAAGCAAGGTCAACAACTTGAACTCATGTTTACTATAACCAACACAGGAGACGCTCCATTAATCATTTCAGAGATACAACCTTCCTGCGGATGCATCATACTCGACAAAAGTTCGCACATCATTATACCGGAAGACGGCATCCGACAATTCAAAGCCACCTACAACAGTATTAAGAACGTAGGTGAAGTTGTCCACCGCATCCGTATTTTCGGGAATATGCTTCCACACGGAAAAGCAGAACTGAAATTTGATGTGAATGTAGTTCCTGACGCTGATTACACGCGCGACTACGAAGAACTCTACCAAGACTTTAACACCAAGAATGGTATCGTCAGAGAAATGGTAGATGGAAAAGAGTCTGAACTAGGATACTATGTAGGAGAACCTTAAGAGAGTAGTAAGCTTTTTCAAGGATGTATCTCTTTGAAAGCTGCATTTTCCTCTTTTACTTGCTGAATGGTCTGCTTCAATTCCCCGATCGGCAAATCATATCCATACCAGCCTGTATAACAGTCTACTACATACCATTTCCCATCGGCAGCCTGTTCAAATTCGACACGCAAGTCGATTTCTGATTCCTCATAACCTGCTTCGAACACTTTATGAACCGGCTCATTGAGAGTGAACTTAGAAACATAAATACCACCTTCTTCCTGCTCAATGCGTTCCTCCTTCATCGTTTCACTATCCAGCAACGGCCATTTTTCTTTGGTGAACGGAAACGTTTTCTCAGTTTCTCCGTCATCGGCCAATAAAGTAATCGGTGTCTTTAATGGAAACTTGATACGGGTATATTGGAATGCTGCACTGGACGTAAACTTATCAAGGAATGATTTAAAATCCTCGCCGGACTGTGCTATCTCATTCTTCGCTTTGGCCCTGGAACTATTACCGCAAGAAATCAAAGACACTCCCAACAGCAACACACTGGCTAACAGACAACATACAAACCTTTTCACGTTCATAAATATATAATATTAGTGATTCATTCCCATAATACAAATGCTATCATTCAAGGCACAAAGATAATCACAAGTTCAACATCTTCATACACGAGAGCCGCGAAATAGAAAAATTACCGTTAAACAACTATAAATTACATATATTAGATGTGGGGATGACTATCTTTAGGGGGTATTTACTGTAACTAGTATCACTTTAAATCAGACATACTTATGACACACATTCATCCATTCCGTCTTTTCGTCTTTTTATTACTATGCTGTACACGAGTTATCACATTCGCCCAATCCGACAGTTACCAGACAATACCCGAATCTTTGCGGGGTTATTGGCAATACAAAACAGAGAACGTATCCGACTGGAACGGACCTCTCATTGGAGAGAATTTTGTAGAAGCTCTCTATACCGTTTTTCAGGTCGAACAAATGGAAAAGAAAACCGATGGAAGCTATCTCTTCCACCTGCGGAACCAAAATGGAAATAAAATGGATTTCCGTTTCACCCCTATCAGCGAAGATAGTGCTATCATCTTCTATCAAGGCTGGAAAGAACCTAAACACTGTGTCCGCAAGCAAATTCCCGACCACACGGAAATGCTCACTCCCACTACACTGCCTGACATCATTTACAAGAAATGGGTGGAAGGATTGTCCGGCAATGTTATATACGAATTTACACGCGATGGTAAATTTATATATGACGGAAAAACATGGGATATCGTATCTGCCGGACATTTCCTTAATAAAGAGTATCGTCTGCTCGCCAAAAACGGAGAACGGTACAAACTGCTTTACCTTAGCTTTCCTTTTCCCAACTCAATGAAGGTTGCAGCCGAATTACAGAATGAGACAGTATTTCCCATCGCAACTTCCCGCCCTGAAGTATATACCATCACCGGATGTTGGGTGAATCAGGCAACCGGCGAATGGACTATTGGTTTCTTTGAAAACTTCGCCGTATACCAATGCCGGTTCTGGGACTACGAATCCATACAAATTAAAAAGGATGAAACCGTCGTCAAACTAAAAAACAATACAACCCGCCTGACTCTATCTCTGAAACATAAGAACAGAGCTTCTTGCAACATTGCATTCGGAAAAGATAATCCACAAAAATATATCCTCTGTAACGGCAAACATCTACCGGACTACCCGTTAACCGATACTACACCGTTCATCGACAACGGGTACCGGACAGACAGCGTCACCCTCACCGGATACCTGCGCAATCCTCCTTCTTCACGCCCTTTCGACGTTAGCATACCTGACATGATTACAGGCAAAGAAGAAAAATACCAGACTGACATCGACTCGCTAGGACGGTTTACCCTGCGATTTCCCGTACTGAACAGTCATAATGTCTTTATCGACTGGGGACGTACGACCATCTGGTCGGCGGTAGAACCCGGAGAAACTTATTTCTTATACGTAGATTATGCCCAACAACAAAAGTTATTCATGGGAAAGAAAGCACGTGTACTCAACGAACTTCTCTCCCATGAAGGACTGAGGGAATCACTCGATTATAATGAAGAACAAAAAAGAAGTAATCTGGAGTGTCTGCACAAGACACAGGAAAGGCTTCATCGCCAACTGGAGTTCCGGAAGAAAACACTCCAAGAACATCCGTTGCTTTCTGACAAATACCGCTACTACACCGAACAGGAACTACGATACGATGCGGCATCTACCCTGATGCAACGACGTTTCTCAGTAGACCGTAACAAACAGGAACATTTGGAAGACGAATTCATGAACTATATAGATTCTGCTTTTTACCCACATCCAGTACATCCTTATACTCTTCTCAGAGGGTATAATTCATTCATGAGAGATTACATTGGTTATATCGACGACACAACTCCATCATCCAACAGCCTAACCTTAACACCTCAAAATATGGAGAGACTTTACTTTGCCTTTGAAGCCGAAGGTAAAGTCCGGCTATCCGAAGAAGAAAAGAACGCACTACGCAGTTTCAGCAAATATCAAGAAGAAATTGAAAAGTTGCAGACTGCCAAAGCCGATTCAGCAACCATTAAGGCTTACACCAAGGAACAGGAAACTGTCATCAAACCCCAGATAGAAATAATAGAGCAACTCATTGCCAGAGACGGTCTTCTCAATGAATATATGACAGGACAGATGTACGTTAATGCAATCAACAACAGCATGGCAATTATCGACTCCCTTCAAATGGATAAGGACCTGAGAGAGATTCTAAAAACAAAGTGCTATTATGAAATGCTTCAATATACCCATAAGGAATTGCCCGACAGCCTTATCAGTAAATTTAAAAAGGAAGTTACGAATCCTTCTTTGCAATCTTATGTTTTGGTCCAGCAACAGAAATATGATAAAGTATCACATAAAACCATCGAGCATCCGGAAAGCCTGATGCCGAATGCCCCTCTGGAAGGAATAACAGACGGCGAACAGTTATTCCGCAAAATCATTGAGCCATACAAAGGGAAAGTGATTTATCTGGATATTTGGGGGACTTGGTGCGGTCCGTGCAAGGATATGATGCAATATGCGGGAAACATTAAGAATCTATTTGCAGGAAAAGAAGTCGTGTTCCTTTACCTTTGCAATCATTCGACAGACAAGTCATGGAAAAACATTATCAAAGAGTACGGTCTGACAAGCAAAAGTTCAGTCCATTACAATTTGCCCGACAAGCAACAGTCTGCCATTGAAAAATATCTTGGAGTCCATTCCTTCCCTACCTATATGTTAATAGATAAGGAAGGAAACATTGTAAACCGCAAAGCTCCCAGACCTACAATGGAAAACCAACTTCTAAATGCAGTCTATAAGGAACTGGAGAAGTAAGAGGAACTTACTTCTTCCGCAAATATTCATATCCGAAACGACAATACAAACATTTACGTTTATCACAATATTCTTTTTGCAACTGTATCAGCGCCTGACTATCCGCAGCAGAAGCTACCGGTAGTCCGGCGTCGCTCCAGGAGCGAATAATATGGTTATTCTCCGCTTTCAGTTTTTCCAGAAAGCGTCCGGCACGTTCGCACATTCCTTCATCGGCCTTGTGCAAACCATACGTATACAAGAAAGGGACAACGGTATTGATGATAATCAGGTCTTTCGACTGTTCTCCTAACAATTTTTCCCTTTGTGGAGAAGTACGACCGAATATATAATGATTCTCCCAATAAACAGAAGTACGGGTGGAGAGCAAAATTCTCACTTCCGCCAATGTCTTCGCCTCCAATAAACGGGAAAACAACTTGTCCCCTTTCTGATAAAGATAAGCCAGTTGTGCCAGCCGGATATGAGGAAAATTATCCGGGCGAAGCCGGAGAAAACGCCAGAGAGTAGCGTCCATTACCCGAAATATCTCAAACTTCCGTTGCAAATAATGAAATTCTTTGCTAAGACGCAGGCAGTATTCATCCTTTTGTTCTTCTTTCAGAAATGTATCTTCAAACAGTCCCGCCATACCATAGAAAAGAGCTTCTATCTGAAACAGATCGTTCCGGTGCTTGTCCAACGCACGAAACGGAAGCAGCTCCGCCCATGCCTCAAAAGCATCACCGTTCAAGCCAAAACCATAATTACGGGCAAGAGTGATGAAGAAAACATCTTCCCAGTTATTGTTACAATGTTCGAGACGTGCTCCTATCAGTTTCGCCTTTTGTTCCAGCCGTTCCGTTTGCAAAGCAGACAACCACGAATGAACCGTAAGCTTCGGTAAAGAACGGAGGATCGGATAACAAGCCGGATAACAGTCGGACACGCAAAGTTCATAATAATGCATTTTTATCCGTTCGGGACAGCTCACTATCATTTGCGGAATGACTTCCCCGTTGGTACGGGTCACTTCTCCGTCCGCTTCACCCACTATATGCAGGATCACCGAGTCATAGACTTTATCACCATCGTGCCCGTGACGGAACCAATCCGAAGAACGGGTATGGATTTCCACGTTTCCTACCCATAAAGTATTGTTTATCTTTAATTTGGCATTGAAGAAATCAGGACCGGAATTCGGATTCCGGAGACCGGGATCAATAACCTCTACCGGTAAGCCTTTGGTGGTTTGCAGGATTTCAAGGGAGAATAATTTATGTTTCCACACGTAGTGGAGAAGGTGTTCCATGTTAACAAGACGTTAATGTACACTGCAAATGTAATAAAAATCTTATCTTTGCGACTATTATTTTGAATATAAGTCAGAAAACAATGAAAATAGCATTGATCGGTTACGGAAAAATGGGCAAAGAGTTAGAAAAGGTTGCCCTGAGTCGCGGACACGAAATTGTCTGCATTATTGATATCAATAACCAAGAAGACTTCGAGTCGGAAGCATTCAAATCGGCTGATGTTGCCATAGAATTTACAAATCCGACAGTGGCTTACAGCAACTATATGAAAGCCTTTAAAGCCGGAGTCAAACTCGTATCAGGCAGTACCGGATGGATGTCCGAACATGGCGAAGAAATCAAGAAGCTCTGTACGGAAGGCGGAAAAACGCTGTTCTGGTCGTCCAACTTCAGCTTGGGAGTAGCCATTTTCTCTGCTGTAAACAAGTATCTGGCCAAGATAATGAATCAATTCCCCGCGTATGACGTCACCATGAGCGAAACACACCATATCCACAAACTCGACGCTCCCAGCGGAACTGCCATTACGCTGGCAGAAGGTATTCTAGAGAATATAGACCGTAAGGATAAATGGGTGGAAGGGACATTTACGGCACCGGACGGAACAATCAGCGGAACAACAGACTGCGCTCCGGACGAACTTCCGATCAGTTCTATCCGCGAAGGTGAAGTTTTCGGTATTCATACTGTTCGTTATGAGTCTGATATTGACAGTATTTCAATCACTCACGATGCCAAGAACCGGGGCGGTTTCGTACTCGGAGCTATATTGGCCGCCGAATACACCGCGCATCACGAAGGTTTCCTGGGAATGAAAAACTTATTTCCGTTCTTAAACGAATAAAGGTTCTAATATAAATATACCACTATGAGACAAGCCACACGTGCACAATGGATTAAATGTGCTATTGCTATTCTTCTCTATCTTGTTTTCCTCATCTGGGTGCGAAGCTGGTGGGGATTAATCGTTATACCTTTCATTTTCGATATCTATATCACAAAGAAAATACCCTGGTCGTTCTGGAAAAGGTCAAAGAATCCGGCAGTTCGGAGTGTCATGAGCTGGGTAGATGCTATTATCTTTGCATTGGTAGCCGTTTACTTTGTCAATATCTATATCTTCCAAAACTACCAGATTCCTTCTTCTTCTCTAGAGAAATCATTGCTGGTAGGCGACTTTCTATATGTCAGCAAAATGAGTTACGGCCCCCGCGTGCCGAACACACCGCTTTCTATGCCGCTGGCGCAACATACATTACCAATTGTAGGTACTAAATCATATATCGAATGGCCACAATGGAAATATAAAAGAGTGCCGGGATTCGGCAATGTGAAATTGAATGACATCGTAGTGTTCAACTTCCCTGCAGGAGATACGGTAGCCGTCAATTACCAACAGACGACAGACTTTTATACATTGGCATACGGCGAAGGCCAACGCATATATTCCAAACAGATAGATATGGATAGCCTGACACGCGAACAACAGCGTGCCGTGTATGACTTATATTACGCCGCAGGACGCAAACAGATCCTAAATAACCCGCGAACCTACGGAGAAGTGCTCTGGCGTCCGGTAGACCGCCGCGAGAATTATGTAAAACGCTGTGTAGGACTGCCGGGTGACACGCTCCAGATCGTAGACGGACAAGTCATGATTGACGGTAAGGCAATCCAGAATCCGGAGAATCTGCAATTCAACTATTTCGTGCAAACAACCGGTCCATATATCCCGGAAGAAATGTTCCGCGAACTGGGAATCAGCAATGCCGACAGGACACTAATGGAAGACTCCGGTTATGAAATCGGACTATTGGAAATGGGACTCGACAGCCGGAATGCGCAAGGAAAACTGAATCCTGTATATCATCTCCCGCTGACTAAAAAGATGTATGACACTCTTCTGGGCAACAAGAAGCTAATCAGCAAAATAATCATGGAACCGGAAGCCTATGCCGGACAAATGTATCCGCTGAATCTTTACACCAAGTGGGACCGCAACAACTACGGCCCAATCTGGATTCCGGCCAAGGGAGCTACCATTACGCTGACTCCGGACAACCTGCCTATCTACGAACGTTGCATCGTGGCATACGAAGGCAACAAGCTGGAAGTGAAGTCAGACGGTATCTATATCAACGGTGAAAAGACCAATGAATATACCTTCAAAATGGATTACTACTGGATGATGGGGGACAACCGCCATAATTCTGCCGACTCCCGTTATTGGGGCTTTGTACCCGAAGACCACGTTGTGGGCAAACCGATCGTTGTATGGCTGTCGCTCGATAAAGACCGTGGCTGGTTTGACGGAAAAATCCGTTGGAACCGCCTCTTTAAGTGGGTGGATTAAAAAAGGAAGCTATTAAGTGAACATTCGTAAATTCAAATGGATACTAGTATTTGCCGGAGCAATAGTCATTGTGCTTCTGCTCCGGGGATTTGCTTTTACGTCTTGTTTTATCCCTTCCACCGGCATGGAAAACTCTATTTTCCAAGGCGAACGTATTCTGGTGAATAAATGGAGTTACGGCCTGCGGGTTCCTTTCATGTCGATATTCTCCTATCACCGTTGGTGCGAACGTCCGGTACGAGAACAAGATATTGTTGTGTTTAACAATCCTGCCGGAATCCGGCAACCGGTTATCGACCGCCGCGAGATCTACATCGGCCGTTGTATCGGTGTTCCGGGTGATACTCTATTTATCGATTCCCTTTTTTCTGTGATTTCTCCCGAGGTACAATTCAATCCGGACAAGAAGCGGCTTTATGCTTATCCGGTAGACAAAGAGAATCTGATAACTTTACTCATGCACACCCTTTCCATTGACGATGACGGTTTAATGGGTAGCAGTGACAGTACCCATGTACGCAGTTTCAGCCGTTATGAATATTACCTGTTGGAACAAGCCATAAACGGGAATAACTGGATTCAGCCTTTGGCGGGGAAGAAAGACACCGAGCTGCGACCGCTTATCGTCCCCGGTAAAGGGAAGTTCGTCCGGGTACATCCTTGGAATATTACACTACTGCGAAACACCCTCGTGATGCATGAAGGTAAACAGGCGGAAATCAAGAATGACACTCTTTATGTGGACGGCAAACCAACACAACACTGTTATTTCACCAAAGATTATTATTGGGTGGGAGCCAACAACACCATTAACCTGACTGATTCGCGCTTGTTCGGATTCGTTCCGCAAGACCATCTGATCGGCAAAGCCTCTCTTGTCTGGTTCTCCAAAGAAAAAGACACCGGATTGTTTGACGGCTACCGTTGGAATCGTTTTTTCCGGACGGTGAAATGATCTTCCGGGCAGCACGACAATCCCCCGAACAGTAACATAAACGACTCTCAAAACGTATAAAATGAAAGAAATGAAAACAGCTTATTTATCTTCAGCCTACCTCGCTCCTGTCGAGTACTACACCAAACTACTGGCATACGACAAGATTTTTATAGAACAGCACGACCACTATATGAAACAAACCTACCGTAACCGATGCACAATTACCGGACCGGACGGTGAACTGGCTCTCTCTATCCCCACCGTAAAGCCCGATACACCGAAATACCCAATGAAAGATATCCGGATTTCCGACCACGGCAACTGGAGACACCTGCATTGGAACGCTATTGAGTCGGCCTATAACAATACTCCTTTCTTCGAATACTACAAAGACGATTTCCGTCCCTTCTACGAAAAGAAATACGAGTTTCTGTTCGATTTCAACGAAGAACTCTGCCGACTGGTCTGCGAACTGATAGATATTCATCCGGTTATAGAACGTACCGCCGAATATAAAATGGAGTTTACCGCCGACGAAGCCGACTTTCGTGAAATCATTCATCCCAAAAAGGACTTCCGGACGGCCGATACAGCGTTCGTTCCGCAGCCTTATTACCAGGTTTTTGAATCCAAACTAGGCTTCCTGCCTAATTTAAGTATTATAGACCTACTTTTTAATATGGGGCCTGAAAGTTTGCTAATACTAAGCAAACATTAATCATATTCTGTCCAGCCACTGTAAAACAAAACACAAAATATAGAAGAGAAATCATCCTTCACCTCCTCCACATCGTATAACACTGTCTCACAACGTTTATTGGAGATATAGATCCAATGTGGTGGGCATATAGCTCCAGTGTGGTGGATATATAGATCCAGCGCCTTGGGTATATAGATCCAATAACTCAGGTATTAATGCCCTGAAAAAGGGACGTTAATACCTGATAATTAAAGAATTCACACCTGGCAAAACATTAACAATTAGCATATTGCAAATTGCCATAACAGACATCCTCCCAACAATCCATTCTTACCAATCAAACACCTATTTTAATTCAAAAGGGACAATTCCCTTTATATCTCTTGACGAGCTTCCGATAATGGCCTCAAACCTACCCGGTTCGGCTACCCATTCGTGTTTTGCATCATCAAAAAAACTCAATGCTTTTTTATCAATCGTCAGCGTTACCGCTTTTTCTTCACCCGGAGCCAGTCGCACCTTTTGAAAAGCTTTCAATTCTTTCACCGGACGGGGCAGAGAGAACTTCTTATCACTGATATAAAGTTGAACGACTTCCTGACCCTCGCGGGTTCCTGTATTCTTCACATTGACAGTGAACGAAATCATATCATCAGCGGTCATTGTTTTTTTATCTGCGGAAGGTTTGCTATAAGCAAAAGTCGTGTAGCTTAGTCCGTGGCCGAATGGGAACAACGGTTTGATTTTCTCTTTATCCGCCCAACGGTACCCAACAAAGATATCTTCATGATAGGTTGTATTAATGGTATCCCCGCTATGTTTGGACTTTGCCAGTTCTTCCTTATTCCCCGGATATTCACCCAGTTTATGAGCACCTACATCTTCCAACCTTACCGGAAAAGTGAAAGGTAATTTCCCCGAAGGATTGACGTCTCCTACCAATACCGAAGCAAGAGCCGTTCCGGCTTCCGAACCCAAGTACCAACCTTGAACAATGGCGGGCACTTCGTTTACCCAAGGCATAGCAACCGCATTACCGGAGATATTGACAAATATCAGGTTTTTATTTACTTTTGCCAGGTCACTAATTACTCTATCCTGCGCATACGGCAAACCTAAAGCAGAGCGGTCCGAATCCTCACAATCCTGGTGATTACTCTTGTTCAATCCACCGAAGAAGATAACATAATCCGCATCCTTAGCCACTTTTAGAGCCTCAGCAAGCAGTTCATCCGCCGAACGGTCATCCTTCAGGTTCTGCCCGGTTTTCACGCCACTATATTCACTGGTAGGATCACCTACATACCCACGGGCATACACTATTTCAGCCTGTAAACCAATACGTTTTTTTAAACCTGCCAATGGAGATACCTCATATTTTGTCTTCAAAGAAGAACTACCACCTCCTACTGTCATCATCTTAATGGCATTTTCACCGATGACAGCTATCTTTTTCACTTTATCCAAATCGACCGGTAATACATTATTCTTATTCTGTAAAAGTACAATGCCTTCTTCACCAATTCTGCGCGCGGCTTGTCCGTGTTCGGGAGACCCTAATGAGCCGAACGGTTTATTAGAGTTCATGGAAGTACGGAAAATCAGACGAAGAATGTTACTGACTTTCGCATCCAGCTCTTTCGTCCCGGCTTTACCTTCCTTTATCAACTTCAGATAAGGATAGGCCTGGTAATAGTTATCATAAGCATTGCGGGTTCCGGTAGAAAGACCGTTTGTCCAAGAACCAAATTCCATATCCAAACCATTATAAATAGCCTGACCGGTATTATGTACACCTCCCCAATCGGATACCACTACCCCATTAAATCCCCATTCATCACGGAGAATGTCTTTGAGCAAGCGTTTGTTATGACAGGCATGTTCACCTTGATAAAGGTTATAGGCACCCATAATTGCCCACGCTCCCCCTTCTTGAACAGCCGCTTTGAAAGCCGGGAGATATATTTCATAAAGGGCACGGTCAGTCAAATGTACATTGGTAGTATGGCGTTTAAATTCCTGATTATTCAGAGCGTAGTGTTTTACGCAGGCTGCCACTCCGTTCTCCTGTACCCCCTTAATATAAGGGACTACCATTATAGAGGATAAATACGGGTCCTCCCCCATATATTCAAAGTTACGTCCGTTTAAAGGAGTACGACAGATATTTACCCCGGGACCCAAAAGAATGTCTTTTTTGCGGTAACGCGCTTCCTCACCAATACTCTTTCCATAAAGATACGACATTTCGGGATTCCATGTAGCCGAAAGACAAGTCAATGCAGGAAAAGCGATACAGGAATCGTTTGTCCACCCGGCCTGATTCCATTTATCCCACAAAACCTCGGGACGGATACCATGAGGACCATCTGTTGTCCATACTTCAGGAATACCTAGACGGGGTACTCCGGGAGAACTGAATTTGGACTGAGCGTGAATCATCGCCACCTTTTCTTCAAGCGTCATGCGAGTTAATGCATCTTTCACCCGTTCTTCAACAGACTTATTTGTATCCAGATATACTGGTGTCTGTGCCAAAGCAGGCAATGCAGCCGCCATGAACAAGCCCAATAAAGTTAATTTGAATTTCATGTTTGTTACTTACATTAAAGGCCACACAATTAGGCTATATTATTTTTAATCCTATCAATGACCGCAAAGATAGAATGCCCTTAACTCCATAAGAGGAGAAATCGTCCTTTCCATGATACATTTATGTCCTCTCCATTAAAAAGCTCATTTTTAACATCTCATTCTCGGCTAAAAGCTTTACTTTTGTATGGTAATCATAAACACGCTTAATCTCAAAATCCCCGCTATGAAAAGGAAATCGTTACTATGCCTATTTCTTATCATATCTGTTGCCATTCACGGAAATATCTATTTTAAGCATTTAGGCAAATCAGATGGTCTGTCACAAATATCTGTACTTTCTATCTGCCAGGACGAACTGGACAGAATGTGGTTTGGTACACTCGAAGGCTTGAACTGCTACGATGGGAACCAAATGAAAACCTATAAACCTTCTCCGGACAATAAAGATTATTTTGGCGGTAATGAAATATCACACATAGTAAGTGACAAACAAGGTAATCTATTCTTTACTTCCGACGGGAAACTGATCCGTTATGATCTACATAAAGATCGCTTTTTATCTCTACCACTACGCACACAAACTCTATTCGCACACAACCATACAATATGGACAGCTGTTAATGACAGTGTCTTCCAATGGGACCGGGAACAAGAAACATTCAGATTCGTCTACCAAGCCCCTTTCCATAAAACAATCATCCGCCTTTATGTAGATGCCAATAACAGTCTCTGGCTGGGTACCCGAAACGGACTTTACAGAACCGATAACATCCATAATCCTTCATCCCCCGTCTGCGTGATTCCAAATATCAACGTGCTTTCATTATACCGGGACAGCCGTGGAACGATGTGGGTAGCCACCTTCCGCAACGGCATGTACAAGATAGAGAACGGAATCAGCCAGCAATTTACCATCCAAAAGGAATTCGGTATCTCCAGCAATGATGTGCGTTGCTTTGTGGAAGACAACGAGGGAAGTATTTGGCTGGGTACCTTCAACGGACTGAACAAGATAGATACCTTAGGGCATATTTCATATTATCAAAGAGGAAGCAAACCCGGAAGTCTATGCCACTCTTCTATTTTTTCACTTCACAAAGACCGGCAAGGTACTATCTGGGTGGGCACCTACTATGGTGGTGTCAACTACTTCAACCCCGAAGTGGATATCTTTCACCACTATACCGAAAGTATCGGCAACGAAAACGGATTAAGCTTTCCTTTTGTCGGAAACATGGTGGAAGACAAGCGTGGAGACGTATGGATTTGTACCGAAGGAGGTGGTCTGAACTGTCTGGAACGGGAAACCGGACGTTTCACTCACTACCTAATGGACGCAAAATCAGCCCACGGACCTTTCTACAACCTGAAATGCATTACCTACGATGCCGCAAACGACCAACTCTACATAGGTACTCACAAACAGGGCGGCTTGTGCTTCGACATTCCAAGCAAGAGAGTTGCCTTCCACTCCAAAGCATTTGGAAATACCTGGATAAAGGTAACGTTCAGAGATGAGAAGATCTATCTCCTTACGGGAGAAGGGATGTTTGTCAAAGAAGGAAAAGGGAACTTCCAAAAACTATTCCCTCAAATCCCGGAAGCAAATACAGAAGGAAGTAATTTTTTGATAGATTCTCAAAACTACCTTTGGATAACCCATTGGAGGAGAATTGTACGTATCAACATGAACAATCCGCAAGAAAAATATATCTATCAATACGGTGAAAAAGGATTGGGAAACTATTATGTGCAGAGCATGGCGGAAAGTCACGATGGTACCCTTTATTTCGGTACCTCCGGAAGCGGCATCTATCGGTTCGACGGAAAAAAAGAGCAATTTACAGCTTGCACAGATATTGATGCTGACTATTGCTACAATATGGATATCACCACCAAAGGTTATCTGGCAATCAGTAACGACCATGGTCTTCTCATTTATCATCCACAGACCAAGGAGAAGCAGCTAATTGATGTGGAGAGTTTGCACCTCTCTGCTATCAACGAAGGTTGCGGACTTCTGATTTGCCGTAACGGAGAAACCTTTGTAGGTGGTATAGAAGGTATGAGTTCGTTCATGAACTCCTCGTTGCAGAAAATAGCCCCCAATTACAACCTTTATTTTTCTTCTTTAGTAGTAAACAATCGGGTTATCTCCGTCGGAACGGACGATGGTATTCTGAAAAGTGCTTTACCCTTTGTCCGACAAATAGAGTTGAACCACAAAGAGAATAACTTCTCCATCAGTTTTTCTTCGAATAATTACGTTAATAATACTGACAGAAAAATATATGAATACAAGTTGGAAGGATTCAGCAAAGAGTGGAGCAAAACCAACGGTAATACTGTGGTATTCACCAATATCCCCCCCGGAAAGTACAAACTGGTAATACGTGAACAACAACAGAGTCTACTCGACGAAATACATGCTATCGAACTCCCCATCCTTATTCATCATCCCTGGTGGAACACCTGGTGGATGTGGATTCTTTATCTCTGCACAATCACTGTCATTGGCTGGAATATTTTCAGTGAAGCACGTTCCAAGATGCAACTCCGCGCCTCACTGGCACAAGAAAAACTGGAAAAAGAGAAGAATGAAGAACTGATACAAGCCAAGTTGCAGTTCTTTGCCAATATCTCTCACGAGTTTCGTACACCGCTAACACTCATTATCGCACAAATTGAAGCACTGTTACAAGTCAATACCCTCTCTCCTTTTCTGCGCAGTCGCCTGACAAAAATCTACAGAAACACATTCCAGTTCAAAGAGCTGATCTCAGAGCTACTGGATTTCCGGAAGATGGAACGTGGGAAACTGCATCTAAACGTTTGCCAAATGGACCTCATCCCCTACTTGAGACAAATTCATCAAGATTTCACAGACCAAGCGAACTTACAGAATATACAGTTCATATTCCATACAGAAACAGAAAACTTGTTGTGCTGGTTCGATGGACGACAATTGAGGAAAGTCCTCACCAATCTACTTTCCAATGCCTTTAAACATACGCCCGAAAAAGGAAAAATAGAATTGTCAATCACTGATAAAGGAGATTCTATTTATATTAAGGTGATAGACTCCGGCAAAGGTATTCCCCCAAAGGCCCTACCGTTCATCTTCGACCGCTTCTACCAGGCGGACGAAAACTTTTCTTCACCCGGTAGTGGTATCGGCCTGGCTCTTTCAAAGGGTATTGTAGAACTACACCACGGTCAAATCGAAGTGCAAAGTGCAATAGATTATGGAAGTATCTTCACAGTAATACTACCCAAAGAAAATCTCTTTAAAGATGACAACGATGTCACCTTCATAGAGGCAACAAAAGCGGAATCTGCAACAATACTCGCACCATTCACAGAAACGACAGAAACAGAAGAATGTGCAGAAACACCGGAACCTATTTCCATTGGAAGGACGGACAAGGACTGCGTACTCATTGTAGAGGATAACGAAGAACTGCTCCAACTGCTCACCGATCTACTCTCGCCACTCTACCGGATAGTTATTGCGATGAACGGCAAGGACGGACTACAAAAAGCAATGGAAGAACGTCCCGACCTTATACTAAGCGATGTCATGATGCCGAAAATGGACGGTATTGAGATGTGTTCCAAGATAAAAACCGACTTCGACCTCTGCCACACCCCCGTAGTACTGCTCACAGCCCTCACTTCGAACGACAAAAAGTTGGAAGGACTGCAATGCGGTGCCGACGAATACATTGGGAAACCTTTCAACAACAAAATGCTGCAAGCTCGCATTGCCAATATACTGCGTAACCGAAAACTGCTAAAACAGAAATTCAGCCAGAAAATGACAACTAGTGAATCTCCTGCTGAAATTGAGATACAAGCACTAGCGCTTAACCCTATTGATGCCAAGTTTCTGGAACAGTTAGAGGAAACGGTCAAAGCCCATCTCTCAGACTCAGAATTCGACGTCGGTGCCCTAGCCAAGGAAATGGCTTTAAGCCGTAGCGCATTCTACAATAAACTGAAAGCCTTGAGCTGTATGTCTCCTAACGAGTTCATTATGAATGCCCGCCTGAAATACGCAGCAGAACTGTTGAGAAATCATCCCGAGCTACAAATCACGGAAATAGCCTATCAGGCAGGATTCAGTTCTCTACGTTACTTCCGGCATTGCTTCAAAGCCTGTTTCAATCAGTCACCACAAGAGTACAGAGGAAAGTGAAAAATCCCGTTCTGCTATTGTTGCTGAACGGGATTCACTCTTTGATACCCTGAGCCTATTGATTACATGTTTTTTAAATTTTATTTTATTCTTCGGTTGCTGCCCATTCTTTGGCGCCTTGTTCTTTCAATTTGCTAGTGAAAGCCTTCGCTTTTTCCATCGCTGCTTCCTCGTCAGCAGGAGCAGCATAAGCGTGTCTGTAGCCTTTCACCTTATTCCATTCACCACGGGTAAAGTCAGGAAATGCAACAGAGGCGCAACCATTGTCCATAGAGAGTTCACCCAATTCTGCCAAGCAGCACCATTCAGCCAAATCATAAACGTCCATATCCAACGGAAGACCATTCTGCAAGCAGTAAACCAAACGGCTGTCCATGATGAAATCCATACCACCATGGCCGCCTACCTCTTTCGCCATCTCACCATACTTTTTCAGGATAGGATGTTGATACTTCTCTACTAAAGCTACCATCTCCTCTCTCGGCATGAAGCCATGTGAATTCAAGTCGTCCACCTTAGGCTGAACGCCGGAAGCCTTCAACTGCTCTGCATCAAGGGCGTACCCTTGAGTAGGATATTTATTGGCAAAACCCTTAGTACCCGTCAGTTGATAAAGGCGGTTGTAGGGTTGCGGAGTCATCACGTTATGCTGGATTTCGATGACCTTACCATTAGCGGTACGAATCAAAGTAGTAGTGTGGTCACCATTACGGAAACTATTACAAACAGAATCGGCATTTTCTTTCACCAAGTCCTTACCTACGACCGATTTGGTGTCCATTGCTACTAAAGTCTCCATACGGTCACCACGATGAATATTGAGGGCCTGCGCCACCGGACCAAGACCATGAGTAGCATATACATCGCCACGATGACGCATATTATAATCCAAACGCCAGCCCAATTTGTCATCCTCACCTTTCTTCCAATAATGCTTCCAGAAAGGAGCAAGATTATGAATATAGGCACCCTGCGCGCGAATTACCTCACCAAACACTCCATGTTGTGCCATATTTAAGGTATTCATCTCAAACCAGTCATAACAACAGTTCTCCAAAATCATGCAGTGCTTACGGTTCTTCTCACTAAGATCAACCAGTTCCCAGCATTCTTTCAGGTTCATAGCCGAAGGAACTTCAATCGCTACGTTTTTGCCATTCTCCAATGCGCATTTCGCCACAGGAAAATGATGCAACCAGTCGGTTGCAATATAAACCAGATCAATATCATCGCGTTTACACAATTCTTCGTAACCTTTATCACCCGAGTAAACAGCCGCTTTTGGTAAAGAAGCTTCTTTCAGATACTTTTGACACTTCTCAGCACGCTCCTTTTCATAGTCGCACAGTGCTACAATCTGTGTGCCAGGAATGTAAGTGAAACGTGACACAGCACCCGGCCCACGCATACCTAACCCTACAAATCCCACACGAACTACTTCCATCTTAGGAAGAGCCAGCCCGATGACACTCTCTTGTCCGGCAGGTCGTTCGGGAGTTTTCACTACAATTGTTCCTTTATTCCACTCCCATTCCGTACCCTTGTCGTTGACTTGTACAGTAGATTTCTGCATTGTACATGAACCAAACAAGAGGCATATGCCCAATGCTAAAAAATTTGTTATTTTCATACGTAATTATTAATTAAATTATTCTTAGTAGGCTATCTCATATTTCTTTTACTGCTCATACGCACCACAACCTTTCCTTTACCACCTTCCAATCCACATTCTGCCTCCAACATATTGTAACCTTCAATGGGATATTCACCCTTATAGGTATTCTTTGCCGGATAAGTTTTAAAGGTAGCTCCTGCCGGAGCGATGATTTCCATATAAAAATGTTTGCCTTCATGCGTCAAGTGTACCCGGTTCTCTTTTACTTCCACTTGTGCCTTGGTGGAAGCTATCCATGAGACTATAGACTGCGGGCTGAGTAAGTCCACTTCATCCGTTATCTCTATTGTGTAATCATTTAACAATTTGAACGTGCGGAATACAGAAGAAGCCTGATCTTTGTATAGAGTAGTCATATCCAGCTTTACAGAAGGCTGCTTCGCATCTGTATGCTCTTCGCAAACAAATGCCTCGCCATTGGCATACTGAATCTTATGGTCGATACTCAACGTATTATGGGAAAAATTGTTATTACGGAAATACTTCCAACGTTGTCCGTCAGGACGTCCGTCCCAAAATCCCGGTAGGGCATAATCATCAGCTCCCAGATCCTCTGTCCAACAAACCCCATTGCTTTCAACAATGAATGTACCTCCATCCAAATGTTGATGCGCTTGACGAGGTTCTCCACCCTTGGCTATCAAAAATAGAGAACCTTTCTTATTTCTATTCCCATTGAAAACTATTATATCATTAATTGTGTTGTGGTATATTTCTAAGGCAGGTATTTTCTCCACTTTTTTAGGTGAAGCATTGTCAAACCAAGGAAGTGACAGAAAGAAAAGCTGATGTAGAAGTAAATTATCCTGCATGGTCAATTTTAACTTTTCCCGATACCATTCAGCCACTTCAGGTTGGTTATACATACGGCTGAATAAGAAAAATGCCGGAGAATTTTGAGCATCAGCCCCCGCATTACCGAAATTAAAAAGACGACCGGACGGAGTAAGTGTCCGTTTTTGATAAAGCGCCGTGCGCTCCAAGCCGGGTAGTTGTGCTATACCCCCCTTTCCATTGTCATTATCAGCCACTGCCTTTAGGTAGAGAGTTAAATAACTGGTAGTATATCCCCAATAAGCAGGACCCTCATAGCATACGCCATCCGGAGCAAAATGTTTCAGGCAGTTGGGCATATACTTGGCAGCATTATCAAGAATGACAGCGGCCTCTTTCGGATAATCTTCTGCAATACCCAAAGCAGCCAGCACCATACCAGTGTTACATACCACGTTCCAATTGGTTTCTCGTTTCGCCCAACTTCCCAAGCTACCCTTTTCGTATTCACGCAATACACGAACAATGGCACGTTCGTACAAACATTTCTTTACCAAGTCTTTAGTCGAAGTAGGCAGCGCATCATACAACCAGTCATAAGCAATAGCTACGGCAGTTGCCATTTCCGCAGTATCCAAATAGTGAGGTGGATCCCAGTCGGGATAGTTACACACCCACAATAAAGCCTCGTTGGCGGCATCCAAGTATTTCCGCTCACCGTAGAGACGGTAAGCTAATGCAAGCGTACCCAAGCGGTTCACATAGGATCGGGATGTCCACAATATATTACCATATTTATCCTTTAGATAAGGTTTCTGCGGAGTAATCGCCAATGTATCCGCTTTCGCTTTCAAGAACTCTGCCAACTCACCGGCAAGCTGATTGTTTTGTATCAACTGCTTCACAGCAGCTTCTTCTGCACCAGTGAACAGCAAGCGAGGGTGATTGGAAAGAAAGCGTTGCTGACCATACATATTGCAAACAAAAAGCAACATGAATACAACAACAGTGCATCTGCCCATATTTGCAATCGAATTAAAAAATAGATTTCTCATATTGAAAGAATTAAATACAACTCCCGTGAATTGTTTTTTATATCATGTAAAAACTAATCTGTCAATTTTGTCACATCCATACTCGGTTTCGGATAGTTTTTAGAAGCAATGTAGTGCTTTGTTTCCTCAATCATCTTGGGAGTGACCTCAAAATCATAGTTACCATAATCGCCTACATGAAATTTTCCGGTCTGAAAGAACCCCCACGCATCGAAGAAGTCCGTAAGATCTGTTTTCAGGAAATCACAGCAAAGCTTAATATACTCATACATATTATGAATAGATGCATTACCCGCCCCTTTATGAGGTTGGTTACGTAAATGCTCCATCAGGTCGGCATAGAAATCCTTATAACCAATCTTATCGGCATAGATTTGAATTTGCCAGAAGGGTATCAATTTATGGAAAGGATCCTTCACACACATAATAAACTGCTTTTCTGGCGCATTAAGTACTTTACTAAAAGCAGCCTCATAAATATGGCGCTTACTCAAACGACTGGAATCACCCAAACTCATAGTGCCATACATGGAGAAAAGATTATTGCTCACTTCTGTCATTCCTCCCCAAGTAAGCCAGGGACGCATCTGCATCACGTGTCCTATCTCATGATGAATGCCCCAGTTAGTTGTCACTTCCGGACCTATCGCTGCCTTCATAGTGCCATCTGTACCCTCAAAAGCTACACCGTCACCATCACGAAACATAAAATAGTTAAAGTTAACACGGGCCAAAATACGTTTCTTAGGAATACGATTATATTTTGTAGCACCCGAGAAATCATATTGTACCTGCATTATCTTATCATAATTTTCTGCCAGTTCCTTGCCTTTGCCATAAGCCAACTTTTTTAATTGCTCCACAGGGTATGCTAGTTGAATATATTTCCCCTTCACATCCATAACAGGGCTGACCGCATTATCTAATAGACGGTTCCAGTCTTCGTTACTCTGTACAGTAGCGTCAAAGTACCCATTTACCTTCCCAGTTACAAAGTGAATGGTAACTGCTGGTGCAGTGTCGGGGTCATCCGCGAAATAGTCTACATACACATTGCCGGCTTTCTTCACATTGATTACGTTCGCACCTTCGTGTAACAGTATCTCTTGTTTTTTCACTCCCCATCCTTCGGGGTCTTTTGTCGGTTGATAGCCTAGAGTCGGTTGACGCATCCAGTCTGGAATGAGCAGTCCTACGGTGCGTCCGTGAAGGTCACCCACCAATACTACATTTTCTCCAGCTTCCAAATAGACCCCGGTAATATTTTCGTAACGACTGTATCCGTTGGTGAGTTTGAGTTGTTGCTCCAGTACCTTATTTGAGGGTATAGGCTTATAACTCTGTAACAAGTAGGCCGAGTTATAATCACCTCTCAGCATTTTCTCGGCCAATTGCTTCATTAGCTGGGATTCCATGCCTTTCAAATGTTTGTCTTTAAAGTTCTTAGACAGAGATGATGCTGTCCAATCAGTAAAGTTAGTAAGGTCCTTGTTTACTTGATAGGTGGAGTAAGAGGGTGTTTGCGCGTAGAGTACCCCCGCCAAACTACAAAAGGCAGCCACTGTCCACTTGCGAAGTTGTTTCATATTTATAACGTAATAAAGATTAATTTATATGCAAAGATAAATAAAAGACCGCCTATTCTAACAGGTTGTGCTAAAATAAGCAGCCTTCATTTCAAGTAGCAACTCTATTTTATTTAATAGAAGCGGCTATACGACTGCCGTCATATTGTACGGCCATCAACTTATATCCATTTTCCCAAGCAGTATTCATCTTATAGGATTTCTTAGTACCTTCAAATACGCAAATAAGTTTATTGTCGGCATTGAGCACTTCGAAAGCTACTACATTTTGCCAGTTATTAACGGTAATAGTAGAAGTGGTGATTCCTTCATCGTTGGTTTCTTCTTGATGTGAAGCTATACCGGCTATAACATTCTTCTTATCCTTGAAGATATCTACGGTGTTATCTACAATATATTCTACAGCATCTGTACATTTAGGTAATCCCAAGGCAACGATACGATTTCTTACATTGGCTATCTCTGTTTCAGTGATGGTGAATTGTTTGTTGGTATAATCACCAATCATCATATCGATGGGTGATAAGAATCCCCACTTCTCAAAGAAACCAGTCAAGTCCATACCAGCCGATACGCAACTGTTATAAACAAATTCGAGTTGGCACAAACCATCGGTTGTCGGATTAGCTGTGGTACGTACTTTCTCATAGATGTCTGCATAGAAACCTCCGTGATCGGTCCGTTTCATCGGAGTGTTTCCTTTCACTTCGCCAAAGTAGAGTTCCAATTGCCAGAACGGAACTAATTTGTTGAATACATCGCTTTCGGCATTATGTGCCTTTTGACCTGCCATAATGCTATTGAAAGCCGACACATAACGATCCTGAACAGTCAAACGTGACGGCTCGTTGTAGACCTTAGTTTGTACATAAATGGCAGTAATGTTGTTTGTTACCTCTGTCATGCCATGCCATTTCAATCCCGGACGAGTTTGATGAATATGTCCCAATTCGTGTGCAGGTCCCCAACAATTGGCCGCCATTTGGGTCTCATCAGCCAGATAATTCAAACTACTTTCAATGTAGGCTGTATGATAATCGGTAGCATACATAAATGAGCCACTATTATAATGGACATGGAAATAACTACGATTATGAAACATACGATCATACTTTTCCAATCCCAAGAACTCTTGCTGACGATAAATCATATCATCATAAAGGTTAATCAGGTTATCTACATCCTTAGTATAATTCAAGAAACTGCGCGTAGTAAACGTAAGATGCACATATTTACCTATCACATCAAAGTGAGTATCTACACTATTATTGAGTAACTCTTTCCAACGTCCTTTCAGTTTTGGATTTTGACTATCGTAATATCCATTTACCTTACCCGATGCAAAATGCAGAGTGATTTCAGGGGCATTTTCATAATCATCTTTGTGATACATCACATACACAAGTCCTTTCTCTTTAATGCTAATAGTATTAACACCGTTTACAATGGTATATTCCGTTCCTCCAAATCCATCTTGTCCTGGTTTGTCGAGATTCTGTACACGGATATTCACTTTATCCAATCCATTCAAATCGGCCATTACTACCAAGTTCTCTCCGGCAGGAACAAAGATTCCTGTTGGATTATCAAGTAAACTATATTTAGCTGTTTTATTAACAGCAGCATCGATATCAGGATGCGGATAAGCCTTATAGTTGGCAATACGGAACTCACGTTGGTACTCATTATTATACATAAACCAAGCCAAAGTCTTGTAAAATGAACTCTTACAATTCAAAATATCCTCTTCGGTGACGGTAGGCTTCAAGTCAGTGCAAGCGATATCAGTAAACAGTTCATCATATTTGAAAGCATTGGGATCTTTTTGGAAGAACTGCATTTCTTGACACCGCAATGGTTTGCTCATATTATAGCAAGTACTGATAGTAAATTTTACCTTTGTCACATTGCTTTGGGAAGCATTGAAGTCTGCACGTGTAGAGTTGGCGTTATCAAATGTCCCTTCGTATACTTTCACATATTCTGCACTACGTGTTTTATTAACATCGGTCAACACTTCAATCTTCACATCTTTAAAACGATTAGCAGAATAGGTACAATGATAAATGATGTAGTCCAAATCTACCGGTTCATCAAAAGTATATTCAATATACTGAGGATATACCAATCCTATTGGAGCTTTCCAATTCGCTTGCCATTCGGTAGTCAAATCATTATCGAAAGTTGCATCATAATTTCCACCAGGCACACCACCATCACCTTCCGCACTGTTGGGAAACAGTTGAATATCGTTGCCCTCTTCAGGTGCAACAGGTTCGTAAACATCCAGTCCTTTTTGCACCACATTAATAACGGTTGGCTCCAAGTCGGACATTTCATCACTATCGGCAAACACAATTTCACCCATACGTTTTGCTCCCTTGTTACTCTCTATTTTAAAGAGGTATTGTTTGGTAACAGTTTCCTGCGGAGCACGGGTATCAGGTTGAGTCTCTTTTATTATCCAATCGGGGAGGGTAATAATATAGTCTACATTCGAAGTTACTTCCACCAATACTTTATCTCCGGCAGCATCGATATTCATGTTCTGAGGAGATACCAAAATAGCTTGTTGGTAACCTAACTGCGCTACACGTACAGTATCTGTTTGAGAAAATGCCTTTACATAGAATTCACCTCTACGCACATATTTGTCTTCACTCAAAATAACACTTACAATCAAATTGTCATCTTCATTACGAGTCACACTACACCAGCCTTGTAGTTCTTTGCTCAATTCTACAGTCCATTCTTCGTTACAACGAACCTCCAGTATCCGTTCTCCACTGTTTTGGTCAAAGTTCACATTGTAGCTGTCTAAGAGCAAAAACGGAGTGAGCGGTATATCAAAATTATAATCGTCACAGCCAGTTAATATAGTCATCCCAAAGAACACCATTATAACCCAACCAGCTATTTTTTTTAATAAATTACTCTTCATAGTATATTTTCTTTCTGTATTAGATACTTTATTTGCCTTCCCCCTCATCCCTAATAGACATGAGAGAGAAAGCTTTTTCTTTAATTATAGTAAGGGTTTTGCACAATATGCGGGCATTTGTTAATTTCCTGATAAGGAATTGGCATTAGATATTGTCCCTTATGGAAATTTCGCGGTAATGGAAGATCCATCGGAGTAAAATCTTCCACCTTAGTAGCATTAGTATTCAGTCCGCGATCGGGCATTCCACAATGTTGCTCTGCTATTTTCCAACGACGAATATCGAAGAATTTATGACCTTCTAAATATAACTCGTTCATACGTTCTGCACGTACAATCTCTCGCATCCCCTCTTGAGTGTTTTGGTAACCAGGATTAGTAGAATACTTATCCCAAGCCTCATCTACACTAGGAATACCGGCACGTTCGCGTACTTTATCCAAATATACTTTAGCTTCGGATAAACGATCCAACTCAACTAAAGCTTCAGCATAGTTTAAATAAAGCTCTGCAAGACGGAATAACGGAAATGGATATTCTATTACATTCCATTCAGCGGACGGTACAACACCCTTTTTATTTCCAAATCCAGAAATAGAATACTCCTGATCGGTACGATTACCACGACCATGAGGATCATCTCTCAACAAATGGATTCTGATAGCACGCTTAGCCGGATCAGCACTAATTTCTTCATTGTTATATTTACCAAATTCAAAATATCCATTATGATAGGTAGTCCACGCATAAAATCGGGGCTCACGATCGGTGCAAAGACGCATTACCTTATCACTACTAGGAGTAAAATTAGCATATTTCACAAGATCCTCATAATTGTTTCCATCACAATTTTCCGGAGCACTAATATATTCATAACGTTCGTCATAGTCGAACGTTTTATCCTTATTTATTGGAAGCCCGTTTTTAGTGTAAAATGCTTCAATGGTTTGCAAAGTAGGACAGTTAGTCATACTGATACCAGCAAACTTACCACCGAGCGTCTGACGAGGCGGACAGCGACGCTGTATTCCATAATAGTCATCATTACGTGTGTCAGCCCAAATAATTTCCGGATTATTCCCTGTCTGATTGTCGATATTGGTATATCTCAATCTTCGTTGTGCTTTATTGGGAAGTCCCGGTTTAGCATCACTTGGTTCACCGGCATCCGCATCGTGATAGAGATGGAATTTAGCTTTTTCCACTTCATCAATTGCATACTTTGTTTGGGTAGCACTTATTTCCCATTTTGCTTGACTTTTCTCTTGAGCTATTAACTGACGTCCATCTAACGGACTACGGAAATCGGCATACATTTCTGTGTTTCCATTATAGAGCGGTGAAGCGGCATAGAGGTAAACTCTGGATTTCAATGCTAATGCTGCAAGACGTGTGGCACGACCATAATCTTTTCCACTCCATGTAGTAGGTAGTCCGCCTTCAGACATTGCTTCATCCAATTTTTCGTTAATAAAGGCCACTACTTCGTCTATACTACTACGTTCGGGAAAACCACTAATGGGTGTTTCTAAATCTATAACACTGCGAATAATCATGGTCGGACCATACGAACGCATAGACAAGAAATGATAATAAGCTATCAAAAAATTAGACTCTGCCAAATATTGTTTTTTCATTTCGTCTGTTACATATTCGTTGGACACTTGTTTCAAGCTTTCTTGGAACATGTAGCATTGATGAATACCATTCCAAATAGTAGACCATGTATTACTAGTAAATCCCAAACTGACAGGACTATAATAACCGTATTTGAAAGTGGTAAACAATTCTTTGGTAACAGCTGTGAGTTCTTCCGCAAGCCAATAACTGTTACCGAAAGTTCTGTTAGCTGGTAAATAGCCATAACAAGAATAGAGATATCCTCTTACCGCACCTTCCGTCTTCCAAGTATCCGATTCTTGTGCACGTTCATCGGGGACAATGTCTAGATAATCGCAAGAACTAAGTTGCCCTATCATTCCCAATACGATTAAAAATTTTGCTATCTTTTTCATATAGAATTCTTATTTATTATTAAAGGTTACTTGAATACCAAAATTGATGATACGTTGAGTGGGGTACTTCATACCACTACCGCTCCCCATTTCAGGATCCCAATAATCGAAAGGGGAAAATGTCAACAGATTCTGTCCGCTTAAGTAGAAGCGCCAGCCTTTGAAAGTATAACCCACTTCGGCATTTTTCAGTTTCAAAAACGAACCATTACGTAACCAATAGGTTGAGTTTTGTGTATTATTGCCATTGTTTTCCAATGTCAAACGCGGATATTTGGCATCAATATTTTGGTTTTCAGTAGTCCAGTGGTCATCGGCTATGTATTTAAACAAGCCGCGGATACGTGCCTCACCAAAAGGATGGATACCACTCATCAAAATTGAAGTCTTAGCTACTCCTTGAAAGAAGAAAGAGAAATCCCATTTCTTGAATTTGATAGAAGGACCAAAACCATATACTATTTCCGGGTCTTGCGGATTGCCCACATAACGTCGGTCATTGCCATCAATCACATTATCATATTCACCACGGTAGTTAGGAAGATTATGATACCAAATATCCCCAGGTTGTGGAGTGTATCCCAAAGCTTTTTGATCGGGGTTATTATGGATGGTCTTTTCATCGGGGAATAATCCGTTGTCAATATAGAGCAAATATTGCCCTAATGAATGCCCTACCGATGACAAGTTAGGATATTCTTGGAAAGGAGGCTCATCTCGTTCCAAAATGGTATTGTGCGCATAGGTGAATGTTCCCTTGAAAGAGAGAAAAAGATCTTTGTTCACCTGTTTGTTATAATCTATCGCCAAATCCATACCTATATTTTTCATCTTACCTAAGTTAGCATATACCGTTGCTCCGCTCAAACCCAAGAAATCGGGGATTGTACTACCTCGACTCAAGAAGATGTCTCTACGAGTCTCTTTGAATGCTTCGACTGTCAGATTAAAACTATTATAAAGTTGAAGATCAATACCTACATTTATCTTTTCTCCTATTTCCCATCCCAAATTTGGATTAAAGAAACGAGACCATTTAGGTCCCTTGTAAGTTACCCTGTTTCCACCGACACCTGTAGTGTATCCAGGACTACCACCCAAATCAATATCTTCAAGATAAGTAAATCGTCCGGCTCCGGTATTATCATTACCTACCAATCCCCACGATCCACGCAGTTTTAAGTTGGAAATCACAGGACGAATATTATCCCAAAATTTCTCATTTGATATGTTATATCCTACAGCGATAGATGGGAAGAAACCATAGCGGTTACCTGATGCAAAGTTTTCCGAACCATTGTAACCAAAGTTAGCTTCAGCCATATAGCGACCATCGTAAGCATACGACACACGTCCGGCAATACCCTGTTTGCGCTCAGGCAGTGAGGAAAAAAGGTCAGTCACATTATTTGTATTGTACTGCTGACGATTAAACAAAAACATGGCATTCACATCGTGTACACCGCCAAAGGTATGTTTATAGTCTAAAGTAGCTTGCAGATAGAGTTTACGGTTACCGCTATGCGAGCCCGAGGTTTTAATAGCAGTACCACGTTCATTGCCCGTTCTACGAAGAGTATATTCACCGGTTTCGTCATTTTGAGAAGCGACCTCAAAAGCATTATAGTCACTCACACGAGTGGCATTACTGCTTGAATTGTTTTTGTAAGAGAATAATCCATTGAATGTCAATCCTTTTATAAACATACCCAAATCCTGCTGCAACTTAAAATTGGCAGTAATAATACTGGTATGGTTTGTTTTGTATCCGGTCACGTAGTCAGCTACAGGATTCATATATCCACCGGTAGCAAATGGGCCCCCACTTTTATCCCCCCACATAATATCTTCGGTATCATATCCATAACCAGCAGGAAAAGAAACAGGATAGTCTACAGGATTGTGTTCCATAGTAGATGCAAATAAAGAACTTGTACTAGCATTCGGTCCTTTCCAATCTTTAATAGAGGCATTCAAACCCAATGACAGTTTAGTAGTAGGAGTCGCTTGTACATTCAAGTTATTAATAAAATCGTAGTTGGTTACATTGATGTTATTATTATAGCTGAAACCATATTTCTCGCTCAACGAGTTCAAGTTACCATCGCTGTGTTTCACACCCACACTCATAAAGTAGTCCATTTTTTTGTTACCTCCACGAATATTGAAGTTGGCACGCTGGGCAAAAGCATTTTTTTTGAACATCTCATCATACCAATCTACATTAGGATAAAGATAGGGATTGAGTCCGGCACGTGTTCCTTCTATCTTTTCCCTACTATAGGGAGTAGCAGCCGAAGTGGGGCGAGCGGCTCCTTCATTATAAGCTTCCATATAGGTTACACCATCAGCCATTTCAGGAACTTTGGTTAGCGAGGTCAAGGCTCCCTCTAAGCGAAAGTTAATAATAGGCTTGTCAAGATCTTTACCACTTTTGGTAGTAATAATCATTACACCATTGGCGCCGCGTGTACCATATAGCGCAGTAGCAGTAGCATCTTTCAAGATAGAGAAACTCTCGATAGCTTCAGCATCGAGTGAATTCAATTCAGTACTGCTGATTTCCACACCATCCAAAATAATAAGTGCACCAGTTGCGCCACTAAAGGTAGATTTACCGCGAATCCAGAAACTGGCCCCATCGGCACCCGGTTCACCACTACGTTGTACAGCAATGACACCCGAAAGACGTCCGGCAAATGAAGTAGACAAACTAGAAGAAGGTACCTTTAATTCAGCAGGTCTCACCTGTGTCACAGCACCAACCAAACTTTCTTTCTTTTGTCCTACGCCAAAAGCAGTCACAACCACTTCATCCAATGATTCAGTAGCTTCACTCAACTCAACTGTATAAGTCTTCAAATGACTTATACTGATTTCTTTGCTCTCATACCCCAAATAAGAAATGATAAGCACATCTCCTTTTGATGCTTTCAAAATAAATTCACCATCAAGATTAGTAGTAGTACCAACAGTAGTTCCCTTTACTTTGACAGCTGCACCAATAACTGGTTCACTCGTTTTTCCATCCAAAACAACACCTCGGATTTCGCCCGTTTTTTGTTGTGCTCCCATAGAATTAACTAAAATCACCTCATTTCCATTTACTCCATTTGCGAATGAAGAATTCGAAATGAAACAAAGACCTAAAGTCAACAAAGGAAGCGCACTAAGAATTATGCCACTTTTCTTTTTCATAATAATAAAGAGTTTTTTGTTTTCATAATAAAAGTTTTATTTTAGATAAAGGGTTAATTATTTACCGGCACAAAAGTGAATAATTCCATTCAAATAAAGAGGATATTTCATCTATTTCAGGTACTGAATTTGTCTTCTCCATGAAAAAAATCTATTTTAACACAACAGAGAGAGGATTAACGATTTCTTTCCTAAAAAAGCTTCTTACCGGACAAAACGTTAAAAACAAAAGTGAAAACACAAACTCCCCTTCGAATGGACGGAATATCCCCCTACCTATTTTATATAGGAATAACTTTGCAGCATAAAAACATCTAACATATAATATCTAATAACATGATTAAATTTATAAAGAAGAATCCGGCAATCCCCCAAAGATGGATTGTACTTACTGCATTGGCATATTCACTAACTGCCGCACAAGCTCAAACGCCCCAAGCAGAAAAAGCATTTATCAAAGAGAATATGGAATTCGCCACCAAACAATATAGTTTGATGATGCAAACCCCTGCACAAGGAAAAAATGGAAAAGCTATCATGCCACACAGTATGCGCAAAGACGGTACTCCCAGCAAAGGAAGTATTTACCTTTGGACAGCAGGCTTTTTCTCTGGTACATTATGGTATCTATCAAACTACACAGGTGACAAAGCTTTGCAAGACTCTGCCTTAGTTTATACACATCAAATGGAACCCGCAAAGACCTTCACAGACAATCATGATATTGGATTCATGATGTATTGCAGCTATGGTAATGCCAATCGCTTCGCACCAAAAGACGAATATGAGGACATATTAGTAGAATCGGCACGTTCACTCTGTACACGTTTCCGCCCTCAAGCAAAAGTCATTCAATCATGGAATGGATTTCGCAGTTGGCACGGTGACAAAGTATATGATTTTCCTGTTATCATCGACAATATGATGAATCTAGAACTATTATTCCATGCCTCCAAAGTGACGGGTGATGAAAGTTTTCGTAAAGTGGCTATTTCACATGCAGAACAAGTAATGCACCATCAAGTACGTAAGGACTACAGTTGCTTCCACATCATATATTATGATAAAAAAACAGGCAAGCCCATCAAAGGAGAGACTTCTCAGGGATATTCCGATAATTCAGCCTGGTCACGTGGACAAGCTTGGGGAATCTATGGATTTACCATGTGTTACCGTGAGACGAAAGACAAACGCTTCTTGAAAACTGCAGAAAAGATGGCAGACTTCTACCTTGATCATCCCAACCTTCCTTCCGACAAGGTTGCCTGGTGGGACTTTAACGCCTTTCAAGAAGGTTACACACCCGGTATCCGTTCCAACGCCTGTAAAATGGTAAATAACTACCGCGACGCTTCCGCCGCAGCCTGCGTAGCTTCGGCATTACTGGAACTGAGTACTTATAGCAAAGGTAGCAAAAGCAAGAAATATCTGGAAAGTGCCAAACAGATTCTACATGCACTAGGTAGTACCAACTACCGTGCCGAGCTAGGTAAGAATGCAAACTTTATACTGATGCATAGTGTAGGTGCCGTACCTCACAATTCAGAAATAGATGTGCCGCTAACGTATGCCGACTACTATTTCATCGAAGCTTTACATCGTTATAACCGAATGCTGGACGGAAAAAGTCCACTATAAATAAAAGGAAAAAACATGAAAAGAAAGAATTATCTAATCTGTTTACTAACGGCTATAATACTACTGCCAATAGGAGTACAAGCCAAAGACAAGAAAAAAGGAAAGAAGAATATTCCCATGACGGAAATTCAAACCACTGGCACCCAAGATCGCGCCATATGGGTAAAGCTACTTTGGAAAATATCATATCCTGTCATCCATAACCTCGCAGAAGGAACACTACACCAGAATATGCCCATTGAGACCCGTAGCGGTGAAACAGCAGGCTACAAAGACATGACACATCTGGAAGCTGTAGGCCGCACACTCGCCGGGGTTGCCCCTTGGCTAGCACTCCCCGATGATGATACAGAAGAAGGTAAACTACGCAAGCAGATGCGTGAAGAAGTACTGAAAGGATTAAAAAATGCAGTAGATCCTGCATCACCCGACTTACTGAACTTCACCAAACACGCTCAACCTATCGTAGATGCCGCCTATCTGGTACATGCCTTCCTCCGCGCCCCCAAAGCTTTATGGGAACCATTGGATGAAGTTACAAAAGAACGCTATATTAAATCCTTCCAATCCTTACGTGATCGTACTGGTGCTTACAACAACTGGCTACTCTTCACCGGACTAACAGAATCATTTCTGTTGGGAAAAGGTGTACAATACGACCAGTTCCGTATTCGTGTAAGTAAAAACAAGGTAAAAGAATGGTATGTAGGCGATGGCTGGTATAGTGATGGTCCATCATTCAGTATGGATAATTATAACGCCTACGTGATGCATTCTATGATGGTAGCTATGCTGGAAAATCTTTTACCTAAACGTTGGGCAAGTCAGAAGGAGCTAGACGAAGCTATGAACCGCATGATACGCCACTCTGAATTTTGTGAACGTATGATAGCTCCCGATGGCACATATCCCGCTTTCGGACGTTCGGTTACTTATCGTACCGCTGCATTCCAATCGTTAGCAGACGTAGCTCTACGCAAAAAATTGCCCTCACACGTTTCTCCCGCCCAAGTACGTTGCGCCCTGACTGCCGTACACCGAAATATGTATGAGGGAAATCAGAACTTCGATAAGGATGGTTGGTTAGTGCTCGGCTTCAACGGTCATCAGCCAGAATGTGCTGATGGTTATACCTCCACTGGCAGCCTTTATATGGCAACCTTAAGTTTTCTACCTCTCGGTCTTCCCGCTGACGATCCGTTTTGGACAGATGCATACGCAGATTGGACTAGCAAAAAAGCTTGGAAAGGAGGACATCTACACAAAGATTACAAAGTGGAATACTAAAACAGGGTTATCAAATGGTCCAGAAACCAACCTTTATAACTTAGCAAGGCATGAAAATTTGTATATAAACAATAAAAATGTTGTGATTAAATAACCAATTACCATCCTCCTGTATTATCCTCTAGTATAACGGTATAGAGTTAATACAAGGGGATGGATCCAAATGGTTTAATCCGTATACCACTATCTTTTACTGCATAGCAATCTCACAATACTACCTGTAAATCAGCGTTGACAAATATTCCTCAGCAAACATCTCATTGGCGACTTCCAACAAAGTCTCTGCAGTTAAAGCCTCTATACGTTTAAAGACAAGCTCGGATGATTCGTACTTATGGTAATGCAGGAAAGTTTTCGCCATGCCCAACGCATTATTCTCAAAATTATCGGAGGCCACCCCGATTTGTCCGATCAACTGCTTCTTGGCTGCCGCCAACTGAGAAGAAGTCATTTTCACATCCCGCATTCGTTTCAGTTCCTTATAGGTCAATTTCAAACAAGTATCCATATCTTCAATATCCGTCCCGAAGTAAATGCAGAAAGCACCTGTATCGGTATAAGAAGTCAGATTGGATTCGACATTATAAACCAATCCCCTGCGTTCACGAAGAGAAACATTCAGTTTGCTGTTCATTCCAGGACCGCCGAGGATATTATTCAGCAGATAGAGTGCGGTACGTTTGTCGTCGTATGCATTATATCCACGGCTACCAATCATTACATGTGCCTGATGTGTGTCTTTAGTTACCGTTAAATGTTCAGGAATATAAAGAGGCGGAGGCGTACGGCGGTTCTCAATTTCCACAGCAGGAATATCCGACATATATTTTTCTGCCAGACGGATAATTTTCTTGAAATCATATTGTCCTTGAACGAAAAACACCATATTCCCCGGCTGATAGAACCGACGGGTAAAGGACAGGACATCCTCCGTGCGAAAACTCCTCAGAAGTTCCGGTTTCCCCAGAATGTTTCTTCCCAGCGGATGATTACGGAATATCATATCTTCGAAATCATCGAAGATCAATTCGGAAGGATTGTCTTCATAGGATTGGATTTCGTCAATAATCACTTCTGTTTCCTTTTCAATCTCATGTTGCGGAAAAGTAGAATGGAATACAATATCCCCCAGTAGCTCAAGCGCACGTTCCAGATGTTCTGTCAGGAAGGCGGAATAGACAACCGTTTCTTCTTTATTCGTATAAGCATTGAGGTCACCGCCTACATTCTCCATTCGGTTGAGAATATGCCAAGCTTTCCGTTTCACCGTTCCCTTAAAAATAAGATGTTCTACAAAATGAGCCATTCCCTGTTCATTTGCCGCTTCATCACGGGTACCGGCATCAATCGCAAAACCACAATAAGCTACTTTTGAAAGCGTCGGTTCATGGATAATACGCAGGCCATTAGGTAATGTATATTCGTTGCAATGCATTGTTTTCTACTTCCTTATTGAATTAATGCCACAAAAATACAATAAAACTTATTGCTGTTTATAGAAAATTGCAGATATTTGTGGACTATAACAGTTACAACGTATATGGAAAAGATAGGAATTTTCTGTTCTGCCTCTGAAAACATTGACAAAATGTACTTCGAAAGTGCTCGCCGAATAGGCGAATGGATAGGACAGACAGGCAAAACGTTGATTTACGGAGGAGCTAACCTCGGACTTATGGAATGCGTAGCACGTACCGTAAAAGAAAACGGGGGTAAGGTCATTGGAGTAGTCCCGACCAAACTGGAAGAAAATGGTAGAGTAAGCTCTCTACTGGACGAGGTGATTCATACCCGCAACCTGAGCGACCGCAAAGATATAATGACGGAAAAGTCGGATGTATTGGTGGCACTGCCTGGAGGCGTAGGCACACTCGACGAAGTTTTCCACGTTATAGCTGCCGCTTCTATTGGCTACCACCACAAGAAAGTTATCTTCTATAACGAATATGGTTTCTACAACGAGCTGCTGAAAGCACTCAAAACCTTGGAAGAAAAAGGCTTTGCCCGCCAACCTTTCTCAACCTATTACGAAATAGCAAACACTCCGGATGAACTAAAAGAAAAAATAAACTGATCATATGATAGACTCCATTAAACAACTTTTGCAACAGGAAGCACAGGCTGTGCTCAATATCCCTGTAACAGACGCTTATGAGAAAGCAGTACAACTTATTGTTGAACAGATACATCAGAAGAAGGGAAAACTAGTAACTTCCGGTATGGGGAAAGCCGGACAAATTGCGATGAACATTGCTACCACTTTCTGTTCTACGGGTATTCCCTCTGTATTTCTGCACCCTAGCGAAGCACAACATGGTGACTTGGGTATCCTGCAGAAAAATGATTTGCTCCTGCTTATCTCCAACTCCGGCAAGACGCGTGAAATCGTCGAACTTACCCAACTTGCTCACAATCTGGACCCGGAACTGAAGTTTATCGTTATCACGGGAAATCCAGATAGTCCTTTGGCGCACGAATCGGATGTTTGCCTGAGTACCGGTAAACCTGCCGAAGTTTGTACGCTGGGTATGACTCCTACTACTTCGACTACTGCCATGACTGTTATCGGCGATATTCTGGTAGTACAGACCATGAAGGAAACCGGATTCACCATTGCCGAATATTCGAAACGCCACCACGGAGGTTATCTGGGAGAAAAATCAAGATCACTATGCGAAAAGTAATCGGTATCGGAGAAACAATCCTCGACATCATCTTTCGAGGCGACCAGCCTTCCGCAGCCGTACCGGGAGGCTCTGTATTCAACGGCATCGTATCCTTAGGCCGGATGGGAGCAAACGTCGGTTTCATCAGCGAAACCGGTAACGACCGCGTGGGAAACATTATCCTGCAATTCATGCGTGACAACAATATCCCGACCGACCATGTGAATGTATTCCCTGACGGGAAATCACCGGTATCTCTGGCTTTTCTCAATGAGCAAAGTGATGCCGAATATATCTTCTACAAGGATTACCCCAAACAACGTCTCGATGTCCTGTTCCCCAAACTGGAAGAAGACGACATTGTCATGATAGGCTCCTACTACGCCTTGAATCCGGTATTGCGGGAAAAGATTCTCGAACTGCTCGACCAGGCGCGCGAGAAAAAAGCTATTATCTACTATGACCCCAACTTCCGTTCTTCACACAAAAACGAAGCGATGAAACTCGCTCCCACCATTATCGAGAATTTAGAATATGCGGATATTGTACGAGGCTCATTGGAGGACTTTTTCTATATGTACGGCATGCAGGACGCGGACAAGATATACAAGGATAAAATCAAATTTTACTGTCCTCGGTTTATCTGTACTGCGGGAGGAGAAAAAGTATCACTCCGTACAAATTTAGTTAATAAAGATTATCCGATAGAACCATTGGAAGCTGTCAGTACCATTGGAGCAGGTGACAACTTCAATGCCGGGCTGATCTACGGATTACTTAAATACGACGTCAGATATCGTGATTTGAACAACCTGAACGAAGCAACCTGGGATAATGTTATCCAGTGCGGAAAAGACTTTGCCGCAGAAGTCTGCCGGAGTTTCAGCAACTCCGTATCCGTAGAATTTGCGGAAAGCTATAAATAATACCCGCGAAATAGAATAGCGGTACAATATTTTATTAACTGATAAATGATAGTTGATTCAACTATATTGACTATCTTTGCACCCGAAATAAAAGATATACAGAGATTTAATGAAGACATTTGAAGAGCTTGGCGTTTCTCCGGAGATACGTAGAGCAATTGAAGAAATGGGATACGAGAATCCCATGCCGGTACAAGAGGAAGTGATTCCGTACCTTTTAGGAGAAAATAATGATGTAGTAGCTCTTGCACAGACAGGAACAGGTAAAACAGCCGCATTCGGCCTGCCCTTGCTCCAACAGATTGACGTAAAGAACAGAATTCCACAATCGCTTATCCTCTGCCCTACTCGTGAGCTTTGTCTCCAGATAGCAGGAGATTTGAACGATTATTCCAAATACATTGACGGGCTGAAAGTACTCCCGGTATACGGTGGTTCTTCTATTGACAGTCAGATACGCAGCCTGAAACGCGGTGTACATATCATCGTGGCCACTCCCGGACGTTTATTGGACTTAATGGAGCGCAAGACCGTATCCTTGTCCACTATTCGCAACGTGGTAATGGACGAAGCGGACGAAATGCTGAATATGGGATTTACGGATAGTATCAATGCTATTCTTGCCGATGTTCCCCAAGAACGTAATACGTTGCTTTTCTCTGCAACAATGAGCCCGGAAATTGCGCGTATCTCAAAGAACTATCTGCGCAACGCTAAAGAAATCACTATCGGCCGCAAGAATGAAAGTACCAGCAACGTAAAGCACGTTGCCTATACCGTTCATGCTAAAGATAAGTATGAAGCACTGAAGCGTATCGTAGACTATTATCCGCAAATTTACGGTATCATTTTCTGCCGCACACGTAAGGAAACACAGGAAATTGCAGATAAACTGATGCAGGAAGGTTATAATGCCGACTCATTGCACGGTGAATTGTCACAGGCACAACGTGACGCCGTGATGCAGAAATTCCGTATCCGTAACCTGCAACTGCTCGTTGCTACGGACGTAGCTGCCCGCGGGCTGGACGTGGACGACCTGACACACGTCATCAATTACGGATTGCCGGATGATACGGAAAGCTATACTCACCGTAGCGGACGTACAGGACGTGCCGGCAAGACAGGTACTTCTATCGCCATTATCAACCTGCGTGAGAAAGGGAAAATGCGTGAGATTGAACGTATCATCGGCAAGAAGTTTATTCCCGGAGAAATGCCGACTGCAGCAGGAATTTGCCAGAAACAGTTACTTAAAGTAATTGACGACCTCGAGAAAGTAAAAGTAAACGAAGAGGAGATTTCTGAATTCATGCCCGATATTTACCGTAAGCTAGAATGGTTAAGTAAGGAAGACTTGATTAAACGAATGGTTTCTCACGAATTTAACCGCTTTGCCGAATATTACCGCAACCGCGCAGAAATAGAAGTACCGACCGATAGCCGTGGCGAACGTACCGGAAGAGGTGACCGAAAAGAAGGTGGTTTCGAAAAAAGAAGCCGGAAAGCTGCTCCGGGCTTCAACCGTTTATTCATTAACTTAGGCAAAACGGACAGTTTCTTCCCCAGTGACCTCATCGGCTTGCTGAATAGCAATACACGTGGACGCATTGAATTAGGACGTATCGACTTAATGCAGAACTTCTCTTTCTTTGAAGTTCCCGAAAAAGAGGCTATCAATGTCGTAAAAGCTCTAAGCCGTGCGAAATGGAACGGACGGAAAGTCGTAGTAGAAGTATCTAGTGAAGAAGGCGGAAAAGGACATGAAAACGGTTCAAGTGAACGCAAAGGCGGAAAACGATTCGGTAAAGGAGAAGATCGCACTCCACGCTACGACAATAAAGATAGAAAAACAAAAGATGCTTCTACCAAAGGTCCAAAATCCGGCAAAAAAGAAAAACCGAGTCGTGCAGAACGAGGCTATTCGGATGCTCGCGGTCCAAAAAAGAAAGACGACTGGCAGGAATTCTTTAAAGACAAAGAACCAGACTTCAGTGAAGAAGGGTGGGCACGCAGAAAACCAAAGAAATAAAAACTTTCAAAGCAAAAACCATAGAATTCCCCTTTTGAGGGAATGGTTACTTCTTAAAAAAAGTTGTACCAAAAACGTTTACATAACCTTTTATAAGGTGAGTTCAATATAAACTTAATGATTATGCTTCCCTTCCTTTGGAAAGGAAGGAGAAGCATGAGAATGAAGTTATATCAAACTCACCTTATTTTTAATTCTTTTATCAGATTTCCCGCTTTCCCGTATTTCTCGATAATAAAGAGCATATAACGCACATCCACACCGATACATCGTTGTAAATCGGGTTCAAATACAATATCACTGCTCATGGCTTCCCAATTGCCGTCAAACGCCAGACCGAGCAACTCTCCCTTACCGTTGAACATGGCACTGCCGGAGTTTCCTCCTGTTATATCATTGTTGGAGATAAAGCAGACATTCATATCTCCCTGTTCGTTGGCATACCTGCCGAAGTCGCGGGAAGATAATAAAGACAAGAGTTCCGGCTGCACGGCAAAGTCAATGTCTCCGGCATGCTCTTTTACCTTCTCAAAGATACCTTTCACTGTTGTATAATAGCCGTAAGTAGCCCCGTCGAAAGGAGAATAACCACTGACCGTCCCGAAACTGAGCCGCATGGTCGAATTGGCGTCGGGATAGAAATTACGGTCGGCATACATACGGCGCATGGCATCATTGAATAAGCGCTCTCCCTGTTCGATCTGCTCGGAAGCTTCGGAAATACTTTGGTTCATCTCATAATATTTCACAATCAGGTCAAGACTCAAAGATACGGCAGGGTCTTCAATCAGATTATACGTCGTATCCCGTTCCAGGAAGCGTTTCAAACCTTTAGGCGAGGTTATATTGGATGTTGCATACAAGGAGTCTACATAGGCTTGGATATTCCCGTTATAGAGCGTGTCGATCTTATCGTACATAGCGGGAAGATACTTCTTGTCCACTTTCGTTTGATACTCTTTCAGCATGGCGGCAAAGACTTCCTTGTCAATGGCAGTATCCAGGTTGTCATACTTTTCCAACAGCTTCTTCATACGGCTTACCACTTGCTTTTCTTCCGCCTCAAAGTCGAAGTTCAGAATTTCAAGCGCAAGCTGAACCAATTCAGGACCATTGATAAATGCTTCACCGAAATAAGCCAAGGCACGGTTTATCTCACGACGATTGCCATAATTCAGCTCCAGGGAAGAGAATAAACGAATAAGTTTCTCCCTTTCTTCGGGATGCGCCTGAATCCATTCGCGCAGTGCAGCCTCGGCAGCACGTTTCTTTTCCAGCACTTTCAGGTGTTGGATCGCTTTATTGGTTCCGATACTATTCTTCCAGTAATTAGAGCTCTCATCGTACTTTGAGGCATACTTGATACGGATGTCCGGACGACGGTCCATTTCCCGCTTCCAAATAGCCTGTTTCACTCCACGCACGTCAATCATAGCCTGATTGATGCCGTTCATCATCTCCTCGATACCATACGAAGAGAGATAACGCTCCGTACTCCCCGGATAACCGAGCGTCATACAGAAAGAGCCTTCCTTATATCCTTCCAAAGAGACAGGAGCTACATATTCGGGATGATAGGGCACATTGTCCGGAGAATAATCCGCCGGACCGTTCTGAGTGTTCGCATAGATACGGAATACGCTGAAATCGCCCGTATGACGCGGCCACATCCAGTTGTCCGTATCCCACCCGAACTTACCGACAGAGGAAGGGGGAGCAAATACCAAACGGACATCATTATAATCACGGTAAACAGACAGCCAGAACTCATTTCCCGCATAGTAGGCGTCAACAATACCCGTCAACGTGGAGTCCTTTTCCGATACTTCCATCCCGATTACATTCATCACAGAATCGACTGCCACCCGCCGCTCGGATTCCGTCTTGGCGTGTTTGGCGGCAGACAATACCCGCTTGGTCACATTTTCCGTACGAAGCAGGAAACGGACATATAACTCGGGATTCGGCAGTTCTTCTTCGAGGCTACGGGCTACAAAACCGTCTTTCAGATAATCATGTTCTACCGAAGAATGCTGCTGGATACTACTGAAACCGCAATGATGATTGGTGAACACCAACCCGTCTTCCGATACGACTACTCCCGAACAAAAGCCGCCGAAACTGACAACGGCATCCGCCAGACACGGCTTCTTCGGATTATATAATTTATTTACAGGCATCTGCAAACCAAGTTCTCTCATTACCCGGTCTGTTTGCTTATTCTTCTTAAGATTTCCCAATAGCCACATTCCCTCATCGGCAAAAGCATTCGACAAGCAAAGAGCAAGGACAATAACTGCGGTCAGTCTGAATTTCATGCTATTATTTTTAGATTCTTTATTCGGTAATCAACCTCAACTTTTTCGCCCCTACCCGGGCTTTCAGCCACTCGCTGATTTTCTCTTTCTCCGTATTCGTCGGATGTTTGGCAAACTTCATGACAGCCAGCGTCACCGTATCCGTTTTCATCGAATCTACCCGTACTTCGAGCGAGTGAGCAATGGAAAGCGTAGTGATAGAAGGATAAAGCACCTTCAGTTCCGGCACCAGTGTACGACTCATTTCATCATACGATTTATATTGTTGGAGAGTTGTCTCCAGTTGAGTTATTTTGACTTTCTGTTCCTGAAGCCGTTGTTCGCTGTTCTTGTAGAAGTCTTCCATTACCATGGCACGGATAGAAGACACATCCACCGCTTCGTTGTTCATACCCTGCAATACTATCAGCTTGGTATCTTCAAGTTTATACTCTTTCAGTTTACTGCGGGCTATGGAGATCGAAGCGTCCGGCACTTCCGAGCCGATCAGGACAACACGGACTTCCTTATGTTCATAGCTGACCTTTTTATCAAGCACTTGCGTATTCTCGAATCCCAACTGTTCGTTGATAAACCGGTTGGCCGCCGCTTCATAGAAGGTACTTTTGATAATGCCGAATGTCAGATAAACAGCCGGGCACATCGTCAGAATCACAATCAGGATGATATATTTACGCACCGTCTTTTCACGGTTTTTATCAACGAACTCTTTCCGCTGGAAATGCATCACACGCACACCGATAAAAGTTGCGAGGCTAATGAATACGGAGTTTATGAAGTAGAGGTAAAAGGCTCCCAGAAAATAGATCAGATTACCGGAAGCCAGCCCGTAACCTGCCGTACAAAGCGGCGGCATCAATGCCGTAGCGATAGCGACACCCGGAATCACGTTCCCTTTTTCTTTCGTAGAAAGAGCCACCACACCTGCCAGACCACCGAAAAGTGCGATGAATACGTCATAAATTGTCGGCGATGTGCGGGCCAGCAACTCTGACTGCGAACCGGCAATAGGCGCCAGAAGGAAGAAAATTGTCGCCGTCGTCACACTGAAAGCGGTCGTAATAAGAAAACTCTTTAAAGAACGTTTCATCAGTTCGAAGTCGTTCAAGCCGACAGAAAGCCCTACTCCCATGATAGGCCCCATCAACGGAGAAATCAACATGGCACCGATGATCACGGCGGTAGAGTTCACATTCAAGCCAAGTGACGCCATGAAAATGGCAAAGATAAGAATCCACAGGTTCGCCCCCTTGAACTCCACACCTTTACGGATAGAATCAACTGTTGCCAGTTCATTATCCTTATCCTTTCTCAAATCCAGATATTCGCCTAAAAAGGACTTTATGGCGAATTTATTACGTTCATCTGTCTTCATAAGTTATTTCTTCTTTATAAATCGATTAATAACAGGTAGCTGACTTAACGGCAAATCTTTCTTGACGATGTATACTACAAACAACAATAAAAGCACAGTACGGAAAGCCAGACGGAGCACAAGATCAGAAATCGGCACTTGTTCGCCGATCACATACAGTACCGCAGCAAGCAGGATATAAAGTCCCAGACTTTTCAAGTCATACTGAATCGGATACTTCTTCTGTCCCATCCAATAGGACAACAGCATAATCACCCCATATCCGGCAACAGAAGCCCACGCAGAAGCAATATAACCATACACAGGCACAAACACAATGTTCATCACCACAATAATGGCACATCCTATCAGTGAGAAATAAGCCCCCCAACGTGTTTCATCCGTCAGTTTATACCAAAAGGAAAGATTGAAATAGATTCCCTTACATATTTCTGCAAGCATCACAACAGCCACTACTCCCAGCCCTTCCCAATATCCTCTTGCCACCAGATAGCGCAACAAATCCAAATAGAACATCACGGCAAGGAAAGCCAACAATGAGAAGATGAGGAAATATTTCATTGCAGCCGCATACATTTTACGATTGTCCCCTTCTCTGTCTTTTCCAAAAACAAAGGGTTCGTATGCATAACGGAAAGCCTGCGTAAACATAGCCATTACCATAGCAATCTTACTGGTAGCCGCATAAATGCCCAACTGGACCAGTCCTTCCTGACGATCCTCGAAAAGAAACGGATAAATCATCTTATCCACCGTCTGATTCAGAATACCGACCAGCCCCAGAATCAACACCGGGAAAGAATATACTACCATTCGTTTTAGCAGTGCCTTGTCCAACTTATAAGCAAAGCCTCTCAATTCAGGAATAAAGAAGAACATCTGCACTGCCGAAATAATCAGATTACTGATGAAAATATAACCTACCAGATAATCCGGATCATAAAACCAGGAAACCGTTGCCGGAAAATGAACATTCAGCCACGGACAGAGCAACAGAAAGAACAGATTCAAGCCGATTCCACCGATAATGGAAAGCAGTTTAATAGCCGCAAACTTAATCGGTCTTTTCTTATAACGTAAGTAGGCGAAAGGAATACACTGGAAAGAATCCAAAGCCACCACCATAGCCATCATCGCTATAAACTCGGGATGATTGCCATAATCCAGCAGATTGGCGATCGGTTGCAGGAACAGTAGACAGAGAAGGACGAAAATCAAGGATACCCCGCCTACTGAAAGCAAAGAGTTTGCATACACTTTCATCGGATCTTCCCCTGATTTATTGGCAAAGCGGAAGAAACCCGTTTCCATACCGAACGTGAGCAGTACGAGCATCAAAGCTGTAAATGCATAGACATTTGATACTACTCCATAGCCTCCGGAAGAAGCCGGTAAAACTGCTGTGTACAACGGTACCAGCATATAATTGAGGAATCGACCGACAATACTACTCAATCCATAAATCGCAGTATCTTTTGCTAATGATTTCAGTCCAGCCATGTTCTATTTTATCAGATTAATGATATTATAATACTACCTTCACCCAAATTGATTAAAAGTCGGTAGTATCTCCATTCTCCTCCTTCGGGAAGGAGGAGTACCCGTAGGGGGAGGTGGTAGGATTTTCTCTCCTTTTTTTCACAACCTCCCGAATCTCCTCCACAATCCGCGTAGGATTCTCAAATACGACTCTATTCTCAAAACGTATTACCCAAATATTTTTCTCATTGACGAGAAAACGTGCACGATTATCAGCATAATCCATAGCTTCCGTAGTAGAATGTACTTCACCGTCCAACTCTATCCCCAGCCGGAATTGCGGGCAATAAAAGTCTAAAATATAAGGACCGACACTATGCTGCCGACGAAACTTAAGTCCATCTATTTGCTGCCCTTTGATTAACTTCCAGAGAGTGGCTTCGGCAGAAGTACTCATATTTCTTAAATCTTTTCGAACGGATTTTAGTTCGGGCTTATTCATTATATCGTGCATAGATAATTGTTTTATGTATTCACCTACCACCTCCCCCTACGGGTACTCCTCCTTCCCGAAGGAGGAGAATGGAGATACTACCGACTTTTTACTTTAATCAATTCCGGTGAAATGGTACCGCCCACTATCAGTCGTTAAACAATGTTTTCTGACTGTTATAAAGGCTTCTTCCCAAATGTTTGTAGGCAAGTTCGGTCACCTCACGTCCGCGAGGAGTACGCTTCATGAATCCTTCTTTTATCAGGAAGGGTTCGTAAACTTCCTCAATCGTCCCCGCATCTTCCCCCAAAGCCGTAGCAATGGTAGTGATTCCCACAGGACCGCCCTTAAACTTGTCTATAATCGTACAAAGTATCTTGTTGTCTATCTCATCCAGACCGTACTTGTCAATATTCAATGCCTCCAGTGCAAACTGGGCTATTTCCGTGTCAATAGAACCGGAACCCTTCACCTGTGCAAAGTCGCGCACCCGGCGGAGCAAGGCATTGGCAATACGCGGCGTCCCACGGCTGCGGGAAGCAATCTCTCCTGCCGCACGCAACGAGCAAGGCACATCCAATATGGAAGCGGAACGACGGATAATGTTACTCAAGATATCATCATCATAGTATTCCAGATGCAGATTGATTCCGAAACGTGCACGGAGCGGTGCCGTCAGCAGACCGCTGCGTGTTGTTGCGCCAACCAACGTGAAAGGATTCAGATCTATCTGGATGCTACGTGCCGAAGGCCCTTTATCAATCATGATATCAATGCGATAGTCTTCCATGGCAGAATAAAGATATTCTTCCACCACAGGCGACAAGCGATGAATTTCATCAATAAAGAGTACATCATTCGGTTCGAGACTGGTCAGCACACCTGCCAAATCTCCCGGTTTATCGAGCACCGGACCGGAGGTTACCTTAAAGCCGACTCCCAACTCGTTGGCAATGATATTTGAAAGCGTTGTTTTTCCCAATCCGGGAGGTCCGTGCAGCAGGACATGGTCGAGTGCTTCGCCACGCAAGCGTGCCGCCTTCACAAAGATGCGAAGGTTTTCCACCACCTTATCCTGTCCGCTAAAGTCCTCAAAACTCAACGGCCGGAGTGCATTCTCAAAATCCCGTTCCCTTGAAGTAAGCTGATGTTCGCGTATGTTAAAATCTTCCTGTTCCATTTATTTCTTGAAAGTAGGAGACAAAGATAGAGATTTACATTCATTTTCAGTACAAGAAAAACGAATAAAAACTCCGGGCACGCTCTGAATGGCAGCTATCGGAAGGCTATTTATAAAGATTTAAGAGAATATAGGGCCAACCTTGTGCCAACGTATTGGCACAGCCATGCCACCCTGTTGGCACTATCGTGCCACTGCGATGGCACAGTTGTGCCAGCGGGGAAGCACTGTCTGTGCAACGAAGTCTTCATCTATGACGTGTCGGGAGACAACCTTTTATCCTGTTATTAGTTTATTTGAAACGTAATAACTACTTTTGCATCATCTATATACACGCTATCAACTATGGTTTTAAATTACATCTGGATAGGATTCTTTGTCGTCGCCTTTATTATCGCCCTTATAAAAGTAATTTTCCTGGGAGATACGGAGATATTTACGACTATCATGAACTCTACATTCGATTCGTCAAAGACAGCTTTCGAAATCTCGTTGGGACTTACGGGAGTATTGGCCCTCTGGCTGGGTATCATGAAAGTCGGAGAGAACAGCGGACTGATTAATGCTCTGGCACGTTTCCTGAGTCCGGTACTCTGCCGATTGTTTCCGGATATACCTAAAGGACATCCGGTGTTAGGCTCTATCTTTATGAATATGTCCGCCAATATGCTCGGACTGGACAATGCCGCCACCCCGTTGGGACTAAAAGCGATGAAAGAATTGCAAGAGTTGAATCCGAAAAAAGATACCGCTTCCAATCCGATGATTATGTTTCTGGTGATTAATACTTCCGGCCTCATCATCATCCCGATCAGTATCATGGTTTACCGGGCACAAATGGGAGCTGCCCAGCCTACGGATGTATTTATTCCTATTCTGTTAAGTACCTTCATTTCCACTCTGGTCGGGGTCATAGCAGTCAGTATCGCCCAGAAGATAAACCTGATCAATAAGCCCATTCTGATTTTAATGGGTATCATCTGTCTTTTCTTCTCCGGTTTGATTTACCTGTTCCTAAGTGTTTCTCGGGAAGATATGGGCACTTACTCTACCCTGATAGCGAATATTCTTCTGTTCAGTGTCATTATCCTGTTTATTTTAACGGGTATCAGAAAGAAGATTAATGTATATGATTCTTTCGTGGAAGGAGCCAAGGAAGGGTTTACGACAGCTGTGCGCATTATTCCTTATCTGGTTGCTTTTCTGGTAGGCATTGCGGTATTCCGCACTTCGGGTGCCATGGATTTTCTGGTGGGAGGTATCGGATACGCAGTAGGACTATGCGGAGTCGACACAAGCTTTGTGGGAGCACTGCCCACTGCATTGATGAAATCGCTTAGCGGCAGCGGTGCCAACGGGTTGATGATTGATACAATGAAGGAACTGGGGCCGGATTCGTTTGTAGGACGCATGAGTTGCGTGGTACGCGGGGCGTCGGATACCACATTCTATATCCTTGCCGTTTACTTCGGCAGCGTAGGTATCACCAAGACCCGCAACGCCGTCACCTGTGGCCTGATAGCCGACTTCTCGGGTATCATAGCCGCTATCTTAATCAGTTATTTATTTTTCTTTTAAATCATAACATTCAATTATGGCTGTAACTTATCAAACAGAAGGCATCAAAATGCCTGAAATCAAGAAACGCGAGACTACGGAATGGATCAAAGCCGTAGCTGCTTCCTATGGAAAAAGACTCGGTGAAATCGCTTATATTTTCTGTTCCGATGAAAAAATTCTGGAAGTAAACCGCCAATATCTGCAACACGACTACTACACGGACATCATTACTTTCGACTATTGTGAGGGCGACCGCCTGTCCGGAGACTTGTTCATCAGCTTGGATACGGTACGCACCAATGCAGAACAATTCGGCGCTTCTTATGACAATGAACTCCACCGTGTCATTATTCACGGGATACTTCATCTTTGCGGTATAAACGATAAAGGACCCGGAGAACGGGAAATTATGGAAGCGGCGGAAAATAAGGCATTGGCAATGCTACACTAAATACCAGACTTTCTCAATCATCCTCTATAAATGGAAAAACGCCCTATCGTAATCACTACGACAGGGCATTCTCATTAGCCTTCGCTAATTAACATTAAATTATTTAAGAGAGAGATTTATTACTTCTTGTCGGGAGCCACTTCCGAAGTGACTAACTTCTTGATAGACTTGGTATTCAGATACAGGAAAGCCAACCGTGGAGGTCCGTCCTGCGCAACCAATTCCAATGAATCAGGTGTTATGTAACCTATACGTTCACGTGTCTTATACACTTCCACCTTTCCATCTTCTCCTTTGCTAAACCCTTCAACGATTAAATAGCCATCTTTATCAATCTTCCAAGTCTTCAAATCCAAAGAGGGAATATTGACGGCAGAGCATTTCCCACCTTTTTTAAACTCAAATCCTTTCAGTTCACCGGTAGACTGATAGGTATAAGGATTGCACCATTTACCTATAATTTGTTTCTCCACCTTCTTCTGTCCATAGCTGCTGAATGCAAAGCAAGACAGAGCCATAACTGTCATTAATAGTTTCTTCATTTCATTTATTTTTCTAGTAAATCATATTTTTGGTCAATGCCACGTTCCCTCAGATGAATACCCTCTTTCATCCAACGCGGTTCTTTTGTTCCTTTCAGGTAATAGTCGAAGAATTGCATCATCCGGATAGTCCAGTCCTTCTGGGCAGCCTGATTACTAAGGAAATGTCCTTCACCTTTGTAGTTGAGATGCCATGCCGGACGCTGTAAACGGCGCATAGCCAAATACAAGGCACGCCCCTGTTCATAAGCCACAGCCTCATCTTTGTCATTATGCCAGATCAGTAACGGCGTATGTATCTTATCGGCCTCTATGATAGCGGAACTTGCCAGATATTTGTCCTTGGCTTCCCACAAATTCTTTCCCATACGGCTTTGCCATTCTTCGTACATGAAATAACGCGGTAAACCGCTTCCACCACGAATGCCCAAATAACCGGTCACCATATCAGTGATAGGAGCACCAATATTGGCACAAGTAAATAGATCGGTTTTAGTCACCAGATAACTGGTTTGGAATCCCGACCAGCTATGTCCTTGCAGACCTATCTTTCCCGGATGTGCTATCCCCTGCTCTATCAAATATTTGGTTCCGCTTACTACGGCATCATAACAACTCTGTCCCGGTGTTCCTATAGTGAAATGCACATCCGGCATGAATACGATATATCCGTTGCTGACGAAATACATCACATCACCCATTGCGCTGCTCAACATCGGAGCATGATAAGTATTCAATCCACCCGAATGCGTTTCATAGAATTGTACCAGTACGGGATATTCTTTTTGAGGATCATAATCTTCCGGCAGATAAAGTATTCCCTTATTGGGTTTATTCTCATAGTTTGTCCATTCCACCAACTTTGCAGTTCCCCATTTGTATTCACTTTGCTGAGGATTAGCATTCGTTATACGGATCGGATCGGAGAAATCGGCTTTGCTCCACCACAGATCACGGAATTCTGACATATTCTGACGATTCCAGATGCAATACTTCTGATTATCCGAGAAACGATGAATCGCATAGATATAAGGACCTTCCGCAAGCTTCTTCAAACGACCTTTCATGTCAAGCGAATAAATGCCTTCATCCATCGTATTCTCATCCCACACGCTGACTACAACCGTCTCGTCCGATTTGAAAACTTCCTTATCAATATTGCTGGTCATTTTACGGATAGATCTCTTATTTTTGCGGCCATATCCCTTGGTGAAACATTCCGGCTGACGTTCTCCGGTTAAATCTATCTTCCACCAGTCATAAGCATCGTAAATCAGTACATTATTACCATCAGCAGTCCAACCTGCAATGCCATAGGCAGGCGCAGGATTCGGTTTATCATAAGTTTCCTCGAATACCGGATAACCAATAGCTGTTGAAATATCGGTAACCTTACCCGTTGTTCCGTCAAACTTATTCCATACCTGTGCAACAGGATCATACATCACAGCCCATTTACCGTTCATTGACCACTTCGGCCTTGTCCGATAGCTACGTCCTACCAATTGCTTTTTTCCTGTATGCACATTCACAGAATAGATATCAAACGGCACTTCATTAAGCCATTCTTTCTGCATACGATAGGGAGTTTCGTCCGTATAAAGCACATAATGTATTTCTTCTGCACGGTCCGGTTCCAACAAATCAGCATGACCGGGAGCTACTTCCGTCAATTTTCCGAAAGCAATATCATAGATATATTTTGAATATTGAGGACGGAAATAACGACCACGAGTCTGCAACGTAGGAACTTCATATTCATCCCAAGTCCACAGCTCCAGTTCGAAACTCTTATCCGGCTTTACTTCCTCTTCTTTTTTATCTTTATTTACTTTCTCCTGATAAGGTCTGAGTTCCATTGTCAGGAACTTCTGACTGTGTGACAGAGTGGCCCGCGCAAGTTCCATTCCTGCCGGTAGAATCACCTCTTTACGGTCGAAGACCAAATCGCAGGTATTCTTCTTTAAAGAGAAATTATACCATAGCGAATCCTTAATACTGAATTCTCCTGTCATCAGTTTTGTATCCAAACTGAAAGAAACAGGTTCTTTCTTTACAGCACTCTGATAGATAGTCTGATAGGGTCCCGTCAATGGGCCATAACACAATGCGTTTCCTTTTGCCTGCCTGCGTACAAAAATGATAGAACGTCCTTCATTGTATAAGGTATAATAGCCAATACTGTCAATCTGAAAAGCAGTACCGGTTTTCAGATGGCGAACCACCAAACGATTAAAAGACGGGACATGATTGACCGTATCTTTCGGAACGTTTGTCACTGAGACTGAATAAAGAGTTCCATTTACCGGCCGGAAAGATTCCTTATATTTCCATTCTTTCTTGATACCTGAAGGAAGTTCCATCAGGATCGTCTTCATATTTCCTGTAGAGTCAGCCTTCTGATAAGAAAGAGCTTGATCCGAATTATAAAACTCAATGTTTTCCACATCATCCAGCAGAATCTCCTTGCGGGTACGTGTATCAAACAGATGTACAGTTTTTGCGTCGGTGTTTTCAGGATTGTACTCCATAGGTGCAATCCGGTAGGTAACCCAACGTCCTGTCGGGGAGATATCCGGCGATTCAACACGCTTCCACGACATGCAGGCTTCAATGTCAACCGGCTTCTTCTGTGTTTGAGCATCGACACTCGGGACAAAACCGACTAACACTCCCACTATTAATCCGATTCCCATTATTGTCTGCTTCATTTTATCTTCTCCTTTCATCTTTTATCATATCTTTATTCAAATCAATATCACAGTCTGCCGAGTTATCATGTAACAACAGACGTGCAAAATGACGCCACATTTTATGCTCAAAAAAGCTCTCGGACTCACCGAAGAATCCATGAGTACATTTAGGTAACACAAACATATCAAAGTCCTTGTCCGCTTTAATCAATGCATCTACCAGACGTAAAGTATTGGCCGGATTCACAGTCTGGTCTATGGCACCGGTAAACAGCAGCAATCCATGTTTGTAATTCTTCGCCAACTCCTGATTCGGACGCACACGTACACTATAATCATACGTTTTGCTCTCTACTCCCAAACTGTCTTTAGTCGTTGTCACCTTCTCATCTACACCATAATGAATCTCCACGAAACCTTTATTGTAAATACGATTGTCATGGTTACCAGCCGATGAGACAGCAGCCGAATAAAAGTCCGGATAAGTGCAAATAGCGGCAGCCGACATAAATCCGCCGCCTGAATGACCGTAAATACCTACCTTGGTAGCATCTATAAAGGGATAACGGGCAGCCAGTTGTTCGATAGCATATTTATCATCCGCCAGCGGATAATCGCGCATATTATTGTATCCATAGGTATGATAAGCCTTTCCACGCATTGGAGTACCCCCTCTGTGACCTACGGTAATTACAATGAATCCCAGTTGAGCCAAACGGGTGTTATAAACATCATTTATTGTGAAACGAGTCGGCACGTACTCGAAGAACGGCCCCGGATAAACATTTGAAATAATAGGGTAAACTTTCGTCGAATCAAAATCGGCGGGCTTCCACATCACACCATAAAGGTCGGTTACTCCGTCGGCAGCTTTTACTTTAAAACGTTCCGGAGCTTTCCAGCCCATTTCATAGACAGGTTGCAAGTCCGGTTTCTCCAATGTCATGATTACCTTCCCATTCCGGTTGCGAACCACGTTTACCGGCTCCTGCGACACGGTAGAATATGAATCTACCAGATAGCGACAGGAGGGAGAGATACTGACTTCGTGTGACGCATTCTCCGGCGTCAACAGACGGAGTGCATTCGGACGATCCAAATGAGCTTCATAAAGAATATAGTAATAAGGGTCAATTCCCTTCTCCCGTCCATAACCATAGAAATACATCTTGCGTCCGACAGTATCAATCTGCGCAACCGGGCCGGCTACCCAAGTACCGTCTGTCAGTTGATTCTTCAGGTTTCCTGTTGCTGTATCATACAGATAATAATGTCCCCAACCGTTACGTTCGGAACGGAACAGGATTTCTTTTCCGTCATTCAGGAAAGAAACATTACGCATCTGATAATCGAGATACGGCTTGTTTTCTTCATGAATCACCACACGCACTTTTCCGGTCTCTACATCCACTTCGCAAATATCCGACTGGTTCCATGTACGGTTATAGCGTTGGAAGTACAAGCGTTTTCCGTCTTTTGACGCATACAATACATCAATATACTGATCCGGCCAACGATTGATATCCACCTTCTTAACTTCCCGCTTGTCTATATCTCCCAACAGTAATTCATATTGAGTCACATTTTTATCGCCGGCCAATTCAGCTTTATAAGTGATCAGTTCAGGAGAAGGCTTGGATAAAGAATTAATAACCCACAAGTCACGGACTTTCCGGTTGTCTTCACGGACAGCGTAGAAACGGTGGCTTCCCGGAATCCAGTGAGCCGATTCGGCTCCGAAACGGCCTTCCATCTTGCCTTCGTCTTCACGGTTGAATGTATAATCCGGCATACCGTCCGTCGTCAATTGAACCGGGATTGTATCCTGTCCCTTTTTCGGGTTTCCAACGAAATACAAGTTATCCTTACTGGCATAAAGAAAATACAAGCTATCCGGAGAATATTTCATCCAATACGGATCGCCGGTTTTATACGTCGGCTTCTCATCGAGTTGCCTCAATTCTTTTGTATGGATATTGTATGTATAAAGTCCGCGGTCAAAATCAATACGAATGGTTTCGTTGTCCTTCATAAATGTGAAAGACAAATGCGGATCTGCCGAAGAATAGGCTTTCTTGGTATATACTGCAATTTTGCTCAATAACTCATCCGTATCAAACAACAATCGTTTCTCCTTCTTCTTCGGATTGACATAATAATATTTCTTTCCTTCACGTGTTGTAAAAGAGTAATAAAAGCAATCCGTATCGTTGATAAACGTCGGTCTGACTTCTGTAGAATACTTATCTATAGGATTTTGCTCCAACAAACGGAACTTTTCCGCTAACTGATAATTCGCTTTTTGTTGCGCACCGGCAAGGTTGCATGATACTAATGCAACCGCCAGGCACAAATATCTAAAGAGAGAGTTTTTCATAAAATCTTATCTATTGTCTTATTTACTACGGTTAATATCTCCCCAATAGTCTGCACGGGTATCACCTAGCAAATGTTTGGCAAAGAAACGGTACATTTTCTTCTCAAAATACTCATCGGCAGAGCCATATCCATGACCGGCTCCGGGAATGACAAGCATATCGAAATCCTTACCGGCCTCAATCAAAGCCTGAGCCATACGGTATGTATGTGCAGGATTCACGTTCTTATCCATATCTCCGGTTACAAGCATCAAGTGTCCTTTCAGATTCTTGGCTATCTCTGCATTCGACTTTACTCTAAACTTGTATTCATATTCTTTGGTCTCGTTACCCAGACTGTCTTTCACCACCTTCTCTACTTCTCTTACACCATTGTAACATTCTCCCCAACCACGGTTATAGATACTATTATCATGGTTTCCGGAACAAGAAACGGCAGCCTTATAAAAGTCCGGATAAGTGCAGATAGCAGCCGCAGCCATAAATCCGCCACCGGAATGTCCGTAGATACCAACTTTCTTACCGTCAATAAACGAGTGGCGCTGAGCCAACTGCTCAATAGCATACTTATCATCTTCCAACGGATAATCACGCATATTGCCGTAACCGTAACGGTGATATGCCTTTCCACGCATCGGAGTATCTCCCCTATGGCCTACAGTGATTACAATAAAGCCAAGCTGCGCCATACGGGTACAATAGCTATCATCCAACGTAAAGTTAGTAGGAACGAACCCGAAGTATGGTCCCGGATAAACAACCGAAATAATCGGATATTTCTTTTCCGGATCAAAATTAGACGGCTTCCACATCACTCCATACAAATCCGTAACATTATCGGCAGCTTTCACCACAAAATTTTCCGGCTTCTTCCAACCGGCGGCATATACTAAGTCAAGATCAGGTTTTGCCAATTCCATAATCACTTTACCCTTTCTATCTTTCAACATGATTTTGGGTTCCATGTCTACTCTACTATAAGTATCAACATAATAATTATGAGATTTCAAGAAACTCACATTATGTTGTCCGTCTTCCGTACTTAATGGGGTCACTCCTTCTTTATCAATATCAACTTCATACAGCATATAATAAAAAGGATTAACCTTCTTATCTTTTCCATATCCGTACAAATAAACCTTACGTTTCAATGTATCAATCGAGTTAATATAACCTGTTACCCATTCACCAGAAGTCATTGTATTTTTGAGATTTCCATCTCTATCGTAATGATAATAATGTCCCCAACCTGTACGTTCTGAACGAAACAGTATATCCTTTCCATCATTCAGGATTGCAACATTACGAGCATGCGGATCACGATATGGCTTATCTTCCTCATGAATAATTTCCTTTACTTCCAAAGTAGAAAGATTAACTGAGCATACATCCACCTCATCCCAAGTACGTTTCGTTCGCTCAAAGAATAAATATTTACTATCAGAAGTGACATATAAAGGCATAACATATTGATCTTGCCATTTGTCTATTTCAGCCTTTTTGGCAGTCTTTTCTATTATATCAATAATTGTCAAATCATTCTGAGTCACATATTTGTCACCCGGGAACTCATACTTATACGACTTTAATGAAGGATAGTCGCTCAAAGAATTAATAACCCAAAAGTTACGTAGCTTACGGTTATCATCACGTACAGCATATATATGCCGATTATCCGGGCACCAACGTGCCAATGTAGGCATCTCTCCCTCTTCTCCAGGTTCATAATCATCATCGCGTGCATAAGAAAAGTCTTTCATACCATCGACGGTCAACTGCACTTCGGTTGTATCTACCCCTAATGCTTTATTTCCCTTTATGTATAAATTATGATTCTTAGCATACAAAATATATTTCTTATTAGGAGAGAAATTCATCCATGTATAGGTCGGTTCTAACGACTCTTTATTTTCTTCTTTCTTCTCAAACAGCGTCAATTTATCCGTCAAGCGATTATAGCTATATTGTTTACCCTTATAATCAAACACAAACGAACGTTGGTCTTTAGAAAAAGTAACAGATGATATGTCCAATTTATTTTTATCTACTACACCTTTGGTGAATTCGCTCAACTGCATAGCCATTTTCCCCTTATCAAAAAGAGGTTCACGTTTTCCTGCAGCAGGCATCACATAATAATATTCTTTACCAACTGTCGTTTGAAACTCAAACCAAAAATTATCTGTATCATTAATTTCCCGTGGATATATCGATAGACTATTATGAGATAATTTACCTCCTAAAGTAAAATCATAAAACTTCTGTGCCAATTCATAATTAGCTTGCTGCTGAGAAAACCCCAACTGAAAACTCCAATACATTGACAGTATAGTAAACAATATTTTCTTATTCATACACAAGTTTAGTTATCATAAAGATAGGCCCACGCTTTTCAACGTGAGCCTGGTATTATAAAAAGATTCTATTGGAAAGTATAAGTAAACACTCCACTAGCATTACCAAACTTATACAAAGTATCCACTATTTTTCCAAAGTTATTATTATCCTTATCCTCTGTTTCCGGACTTGGATAAAGCTGATTCACGGTTATATTGTCCAACACTTTATCCTCCTCTACTACCTCATAAATAAAGAAATCACCATTTTCTAATGCAACCCCTAAATGACCATTATGGTATATATCACCGTCCCTTGTATACTCTTCTACATCATGACTGGATATAGAAACTATATTTTGATCAAACTTTTTCAACAATACAGCATTACTAGTAGAGCCGCCATATGGGCAATACCATATCTCCTTTCCACTGGCAAATACAACATACTTTTTATGTTGGAATACAGCCATATCAACATAACCTGCTGCAAACACTCTAGCATCAACCGGAACCTCTTTAAAGTCAGTGACAGTCACTATACCCCCACTTGTATCTCCCTCAAGTCCAAAATAGCGCATACTATATGTACCTTTTTCTTCCATTAACGCAAGCCATTTAGGAACAATATATGAATCTGTCACATCAAAACGATTATCACGTCCGCAGGTTGCAGGTATCATTGCTATGACATTTTTGCTCATTTGTTTAAAATGCTTCTCATCCGTATTCTCTGTGAGCTCAACAATATTTCCATCGTTTCTAGATGAATTCTCAGTGATTGCAGAAGGAGTTCCGTCAAGAGAATATTCATTATAACGACCTGCATCCCAAATACCGACCAAAGAATTGTCCTCTGTACAAGCAGGAATTACATAATAATTACGATTGTATAATTTATGAGCCTGATATAATCCCTTAAACTTTGTACTATTTGCTAATGGTACCGAAATATATGAACCTGCATGATAGTCATTAGCCAATACTTTTCTATGCAAATATATAAACCCATTTTTATCTCTAATTAGCTTTGAAGAAAATGTCATCGCTGCTTCTACCGGTTCAAAGTTTTCAGGAAGGTCATTTCCAAACTCTTCCTTTGTATAAACTTCATGCTCCATCGTATTTCCATTCAGTTCAACCCAATTATCCTTTCCTTGCATAACCACGATCTCATCATATACAGCATCCGAAAAGCCAAAATCATATTCCACTCCAATATGCTCCATTAATCCTTTCGGCTCTGTCCCCAAGTCAGGACGAAAATACTTTTCAACATCATAGAATATAATAGAATCACGCTCAACAGGATTCCCCTCCGCATCAATATCATCACGCTTCACCGTTCTCATTTTTATAAAGGAAAGAGCGGATTTTCCGTCCTTTTCCGATAGTATTAACCAGCCAACCAAATAAGGAGAACGCACCGTTATTTCCGCTGATTTAGAAAACTTCACACCTGTTTTATTATCCACAACTGAATATGTCACTTCATACTTACCTGTTTTTGCTGCATTAAATGTATAATCAGGAGTCTTTACATCTAGCAGTTCCCCATCTAAATACCACTCATAACTCACATCCGGATGAATACTATCAATTGTAAATTTAAATGTAGGTTTTAAATACAGATCCTCTTCCACAGATACTGTATACCATCCATTCATATTCTCAATCGATCCATTCAACTCATTGATTTGCCTATAATTAAAATCATTTTTATCATCCAAACAGCTACTGATACAACATAGCAATAAGAATAATACAGTATATAATAATATCCTTTTCATAATTATTTCCTTTCTTTTATCCAGCAATAGGAACTTCTATTATCACTCCGTTCTCGTCACGCAGCCACTTATCTTTCGGCTTATCTCCATTAATATTCTTCAAGGTATTCTTTAAACGTAGAGAATATTTACGTAGGATATTCATATCCTTACCATCGAAAACAACATCATCTTTCTTCAATTCATCTAGAAACATTAAATATTTCGTCTCTGAATATACTCCCAAATAATATTCTTCGGCAATATTAAATCGGTCATCTACATTGCCTATATTACCGACAGACCACCAAACAGGCTTAAAGATTCTATCAGTCACAGAGATTATAGCTCTAGTAAATTTAGCGGTTCCTTCACGTACTTCACCTTCTTCATTAACTTTTAAAGCCAGCAACTTGGTATTTTCTTTTAATATGTCATAGTTTTTTAGAGTAATAATAATCTCACCTTTCAATTCACCGGCTTTGATTACGCATTTTTCAGGCAATTCAAATTGAGATTCAGGTAAAGTAGTACGAACCGGATCAAATCCTAATGAGAATGTCAAATCATTCTCCTGCAATTTACCATATACCTTGACGCCTAATGCTATTTTAGCATCTTCTCCTTCATCATAAAACTTGAAAGATACAGCTGTGGTATCAGTTGTCATATCTTTATCAAAGATGACATAAGAGACATCATTCGCATTTGTCAATAAGTCATTCTGTTCGCAAGAAAAAAACGAGCATATCAGACAAATAGTAATTATTGTATAAAGAAATTTTCTTTTCATATCATTTCCATTTTTCATTATCTTAAATATTACTTTCTGAATCAGGCAGAGGTAATACCATATTTTCCTCTTTAGCTTCCACTTCTTTCCAACTATACCCTTCCATCCCCAACAGGTTCTTTTTTAGACGTTTATACATAAAAAAGGTTTGACCTTCACCTACAAACTCACGACGGGCATCACTAACAATCATATTGATAAATTCTTCCTCAGATGTCACTTGGGAATAATCAACATTTTTAATACCCCTTCCTTTTTTTACTGATGAAAGGTATTTTTGAGCTAAGGCAGGATCTGTTTTATAAATTGCCTCAGCAGCAATATAATATACCTCAGACATACGGATCATTGGTATCATCTCATCATTTACCTTGCTATATGTAGTTCCTTCTTTTTGTTTATTATACTTTAAGGTGCGATAATAATAATCATAGTATTTACCTTCCAACTGATATATCAGACGCCAGTCTGATGATTTCTCCGAACCAAAAAACTCATTCACCAATTCATCGCCTAAACATAAATAATGTTCATTATATTCATCTGCCGGATTATCTGATAAATGATTTATTTTTTGATCCCAATCAGTCAAATCTGTCGAATACAAAGAAAAAATAATATCCTCCATCATCTTCATATTTCCTTTGTTAAAACCAGAAGAACTGGTAGAAGCAGCAAACCATTTCTTTGACTCCACCACATCGATTACTTTTTTAGCTTCTGCATAAGCCTCATCAGCCTTTTGGGCATACAAATAGACACGCGCTAGCTCTGCAGTAACAGCATAATAATTCATCCTATAACCTCTATAGCCTAAAAAGCGTGACTCACCATTATAACTCTGAATAAAACGACTCTCCATACTGAAACTTGCAGATTTATCTACTGACAGCAAAATGGATTGAGCTTTCTTCAAATCATCAATTATATGTTGCAAACAGTAACTGACAGTCTGTCTATCACTCAAATACGACGGATATTTGTCAACATAAGGAATAAAAGTACGCTCACCAGGATTCATGAGCAAAGAAGGAGCATAAATTCGCAATAAATCAAAATGCATATATGCTCGTAATGCAATCGCTTCAGCAAATATCATATCTCGTTCATGAGTCCGATCATAAAACAACAGAGTATCTTCATTTTCAACTTGCTGAGCTAAATTATTACAATTAGCAATAATATTCCACGCTGCGTCCCACATTGCATCTGTAGTCGGAGTCAATTCCGAATGTTTAAATGAAAAAGTTGCTATTTTTTTCATTGCTCTTCCACCACCATCATCAGGAGCCTTATCTAAATTATAGACTAACCCCCAGCCGTCAATCAGTCCCCAACTTAAATTGCTGCCATACAAATCGAACGTTGCCAGTTTCCGGTAAATACCATTTAGAGCAGTACGGTAACCATTTCCTGTTTCAAACAAATATTCTTCTTTTATCTCGTCCGATGGCCGCACATCCAACCAATCGTTACAGGAGGACATAAATAAGCTTATAAAGCCAACTATAAATAATGTATTATATATTCTTTTCATCTCTATTTCCTTTTAAAATTGTGCTTTCACAGAGAACTCTACTTTCCAAGATCTCGGATAACTCAAGCCACGTTCTTGCTTGATAGATGTCCAGTTCAATAAGTCGCTTGTAGATGCTTCTAAACGAAGCAAATTCATATGAAGATGCTTCTTCAGCCACTCACGATCGAAATCATAACTGAGTGTCAAACTATTCAGGCGAACGACTGCTTTATCTTGTACAAATCGAGAAGTTGGCAACGTTGTAAGACTTCTATCCTTAATATCTTTGAATTGAGCAATATCGCCAGGTTTCTGCCATCTATCAGTTAAGACACGCAGGTCAACATTCCTATTTGCCAAATCTGCATTTTCCACATTATCTACCAGAGTTTGGTTGTACTCCTGTCCACCCCATTCATACAAGAAAGAAGCAAACAATGTCCAATTTTTATATGACATATTCACACCAAATGCACCATTACATTTCGGTTCTGTATTTCCTACTACAACTTCTTGTGTAGCATCCCATTTATCAGCAACAGTGCCATCTCTATTCAAAAAGATTTCCTTACCTGTTGTAGGGTCAATCCCTAGAGAACGTACAGCCCAAATTGAAGTTAACGACGCTCCTTCTGCATACTGCGGAATAGGAACAGAATAATTTGCATCATCCAATGAAGAACCTGTCAATTCTTGGTTAAAAGCTTCTTTCTTATAAAACTCTGCAACTCTTTGATTATAGGCCTTCTGAGAATCCGATATTTTTAGAATCTCATTCTTATTGTGTGCCATATTTCCCCATAAAGAGACATTCCAGTTTCTATCACGATATATATCCGCACGTACTTCTACTTCCACTCCCTTGTTTACTACTTCACCCATATTATCTTTATAAGTCGAAAAACCGGAAGTATGAGAAAGCGTAACATCATTTACAAGATCAATAGTTTTATCATAGTAGTACTCAAAATCTATAGTCAAACGTTTATTCAATGTTTGAGTTTCGATACCAATATTGAACTTATCTGTTTTCTCCCAAGTCAAATCCTTGTTTCCCAATGCTTTCAAAACTGCTCCATATCCTGTTTTATACCATTCATCAAATAATGCTTCATAAACAGTAGAAGCTGCATAAGGAGCAAAATTGACCTTACCCGTACGTCCATAAGAGCCTCGAACCTTCAATTTATTGATATATGGATTAGTCTTTAAAAAATCATAGTTATGAATATTCACCCCTAAACCTCCAGAAAAGAAAGGTGCCCATTTTTGATTAGTTCCGAATTCGGAAGAACCATCAAAACGTACAGAAAGGTCAGCTAAATAAATATCATTATAAGTATAGTTGGAAGAGGCAATCGCACTAACCATACGAGTTGTATTTTCGGAACGAGTCGGCTTTTTATAAATCTCTGCCGCATAATTTAATGAATGGAATTCTCCTGAAGGAAAACCACGATAATGCGCGTTCGTATTTTCTGTTGTACCGGAAGAAGCCTCCCAACCTAAAGATACATTCAGATTATGTTTTTCTTTAAATGTACGGGTATAATAAAGGAATGCATTAGCATTCCAATTAATGCTTTCTCCCTTTGTAGTATATAGGTCACCGGAAAGATTCTTATCATCTGTCCCATACACGCTTGTTTTACTAGACAACGGATCTATGAATTTCTCTGCTTTTGAGTATTGCTTTGTTACACTAAATTGTCCTTTAACAGTCCAATAATTATCTATGTACCAGTTAAAACTCAAATTATCAATTAATTCATCATAGGCATTCCAATCATAATTACCTAAAGTAGCTTCATACAATGGATTATTTATGTCACGGTTTGAAGGTTTAGAAAATTTCAGCCCTTGTACTAACTTACCATTATCGTCATAAGGAGAATCATAGGGTTGTAAACTTGTATAATCACTAAAGGAACCATATGGAGACGCCTTTGATTTAGTATGAGTGAAAGATACGTAATTTTTTATTTGAAAGTTTTTCATTCTATAATCTAAAGAAAAACCTGCACTATATCGATTACGTTCTGTTCCTTTCATCACCCCATCCGACAAATTAAAAGAACCATCTACACCATAACGCAAATTAGGTGTACCACCTTCTAAATAAATACTATGTTTATGATTAAATGAATTCTGTAAAGGCAATGACATCCAATCCGTATCTACCCCTTTCTGAATTAAAGCATACTTTCTATAATAAGCATTTAATCCGGATCCTGTATTTATATTACTACCTGTACCATTTTCGAACAATCCGGCTAAACGTTCTATTTCCAATTTTTCTGCGGCATTTGCCAAGTTATAATCATGCAAATCCGGCATTTCCAAGGTTCCTGTAAAATTATAAGAGACACGAACTTCACCTGCTTTAGGAGCTACTGTAGTGATAACAACTACTCCATTTGCAGCACGAGATCCATACATTGCAGTCGCAGCAGCATCTTTCAATATCGTTAAACTCTCAATACGTGTAGGGTCCAAGTCATATATTTTTTCAATGCTTACTTCAAAGCCATCCATAATAAAAGTTGGAAGATTTGGGTTGTTTTCGAGATTTGAACGAGATAGATCTTTATCCAAGTCTTTAATTCCAAACCCTGAACGCCCGCGGATATACATTTCAGGAACAGTATTTGGGTCAGAACCAAACTGAGTATTATCTACTAAACGGAAAGAAGGGTCAAATGATTGAATTGCACCTAAAATATTCGTCTGTGACACCTTGCGCAATTCATCACCTGTTATTTGCGTAGAACTACCCGTAAAGCTGGATTTACGAACATTACTGTATCCCGTAACGACTACATCCTCCAATGTTTTCACATCGTCCACCATAGTTATTTCAAGCATCTTCTTACGGGTAGCATCCACCTGAAGTGTTTGTTTTTTCATTCCGATAAAAGAGACCTCCAAAGTCACTTTGTCATTTTTCACATCCAGCGTAAACTCACCTTCAATGTTTGTTGAAGTACCTGTACGAGTACCTTTCACAATAATACTGGCTCCGGGAATCGGTTCTCTATTCGAATCAACAACCATACCGCGGATACGGTTTTCCCGTTTTTCCGCCTGCATTTTGCGAATCACCACAATGCCGTCCTTCACCACATAATCAAATCCCTGAGGATTAAGAATCAACTTAAGTGCGATCTCCCATTTCTCATTTTTCGCATCAATCGACACTGGAGGCACTCCTTTAAACATTTGTGAATTATACAACATATTCACACCTGTTTGTTTCTTCACTGCATCCAAAACAGTCTCGATAGAGACATTGTGCAGTTTCAAAGTTACCGTCTTGTCTTGTGACGGTAAAGCCCATGCACTAAACGTGCAGCACATTGCCACTAGAAAACATAGCAGCCATCGTTTTTCTCTCATAAATTAATGATTAAACTTTTGTGTACCTAATATTCTAACTATTCTATATTATTCCAATTCTTCTACCTTATCATATATCAATATGTTCCTTCCACTGATTTTATAAGTCAGATCTCCTGTCAGTTCCAGTGCATCCAGGAATGAATTTATTGTTCCATAGCGTTTCAAACTACCACTATAAGTAATGTCACGCAAATGGGGAGTCTCATAATAAACCTGTATGTCGTACCAACGTTCGAATGTCTGCATTATCTCTCCTAAAGGGCGGTTATTAAAGACATACCTCCCGTCTACCCAACCGACATATTCATCCAGATCTACCATACGTTTTTCCGAACCGTTGGCAGAAACCACAGCCTGCTCCCCCGGCGAAAGAATAATAGTTCCGATGCTTGATGAAGAGAACTGTACTTTTCCGTGTACCAACGTTGTGTAAACAGACGCATCGGTATAAGCATTGATATTGAAGGCAGTACCAAGCACAGTTACCTCTCCAAGATGAGTCTGCACGATGAACGGCCGTGTTTCGTCTTTTACGACATCAAAATAGGCCTCGCCTTCCAATGCCACAACTCTCCGCTTACCTGCAAAACGTACCGGATAAGTTAGTTTGGAGCCGGCATTCAAATGAACAGTAGTTCCATCCGCCAGGATTACGGTATTTTCACCCCCACGCGGTATAACCAACTCATTGGATTTAACCGGTTTTTCTTCGGTACTTTCTTCCTCATGTTGTGTTGTAACGGTTGGTTGATAAGACAGTACTCCTTTCTTATATTTTACTTGAACGCCATCTACTACCACATTCACTTCTTTTTTATCCACATCAATAATGCTACCGTCAGGTAACGTTAACTGCGCCTGTTGTGTACCCGGCTGAATAAGAACTCTCTTCTCCTCTACTGCCGAATAGAAATTCGACATATAGAATGAAAGGCCGACAGCCAGAACTATGACAGCCGCAGCAGCATACCACCAAACCCGGGAAATAGAAGGCTTACGTTCCTTCTTCTCCATTCGTCCGATTTTCTGAAGGAAAGATTGATAAGCTTTCTTTGATGAATAATCTTTATATTCTCCAAACGCAGCCTTCAATGTTTCACCATTCTGCAACTGCTCATACACTTTCTTTAAGTCCGGGCATTCCGCCAATCGTTTTTCAAGCTCTTTCCGTTCTGCTTCATTCGCTTCTCCCAAAAGAAACTTTCTCATTAAAGCAGCATCTTGATATATATTTTCGAACTTATTCATCTTATTATCTATTTTTTAATTAAATTACAATTTCATCCTTGCTTTATTATAACTATACATAACTCATAGAAAAGGGTGACAAAAAGATGATCTTTTTTTGGAGAAGGAATATCCAACGAGGGATTTTAAAGAGAAAGATATAGCATTATGCTATCAAAATGAAGAAATACGGTCACATTTAACAAAGAAAACAAATCTTAATCAATCAATAAAAAGACAAAGAAGTATCAAATTGACTTTATTTCTTTTTAGAAAAATAAACAGAGAATTATAGAATGAATAGAGTCTCCCAGCTTTTCACGAAGAAATTTATAGCTACGGCTCTTTTGAGTTTTAACGGTATTGATACTTATTTCCAGACGTTCCGCTATTTCTTCCCAAGTATACCCTTCGATTCTCAACAGAATGATCCGGCGTTGCTCAGGCGGAAGTTCTTCAATATGGAAATACAACTGACGGATGATCTCTTCTTTCACTGTCAATGCATAAATCATATCCTCGTCTTGCCGACATTCTTCAGCAAGGGAACTTAGAATACTATCATGAATCTGATTATTGCGTATATATAATAAGGTATTATTATAACAGGCACGATAAAGATAATTGGTAAGCTCTTTAATATCAGAGAAGGTACGCTTACCCTCCCATACGGAAATAAAGACTTCCTGTACCAAATCTTCAACTGCATCGGGAATTGGCAATATCTTGGAAACATAAACACATAGAGCAGCATAAAAACGATCGTAGAAATCGCCCCACGTCTTTTCATCCTTCCGGTTAACTCCTGCTACTATGGTGTCAATTCTATCACTCATATTGTCACTCTACTCATCAAAAAAGAATACAGAATTCGTAGAAATCGCTATAACCACTTACTATATCGATATTTACGAATGCAAATATATTGTTTTTTTCAAAAACACAGACTTTAAGTAGCCTACAAAATAGAAAATAAAAACGTTCTTTCTCTATATAAAAAACACAATATCATCTATCACCTATCACCGGCATCAAGCAAACCGTTTATTCATCGTACTTTCCGACGGTGATAGGTTGTTTCTTAACCTATCACCCAACCTATCACCTATCACCAACCATTTTCAAACAAATTAATATATAAAACCAACCGGTATCCACCTACTAAAAATATATCCCTTAGACAGGGCCAACAGATTATACCTTGGCAGCAGGTGTTTCACGCCGAGAAACAAATAGTTTCAAGTAATGGAAACCAAAGTTTCAAGGCTTAGAAACTCTAGTTTCGCACCGTTGGAACTAAAGTTTCAAGCCGGAGAAACTACTGTTTCCCTTGCAGAAACTTAAATGCCCCAATAGGAACAACTCCATGCTTATAGCATACAGCGATATAGGGGTACAAAAAAAGAGCGAATTATTCCGCTCCACCATTAAAGAATCCCCATAAATGGGATTCTTCTTTTTCATCATTCATTTACTCGTTTCCTGAAAACTACTTTTTACTAATACCTAATCAAAACAACCTTTTTCCTAAAAACTAATCTTAAAATCCAATACCTTAATTTTATAAACTAATATCCTTTAATATTACCTTGTTCTAATACCTAAAATCTTAGTAGTTTCACAACTACGCTGCAAAGGTATAGCTGTTTTAGAAAACAACAATAGTTAGTATGCTAAAAAACATATTTTCCCCTATTTTTTTGATTTATATCAAGAAAACAAGGAACGATTAGGTGTAATAAGGACATTCATTATTCAAATGCATGGAATCACGGACAGATCTTCTCTTTTCACTTCTATTTCATCAGAGAAACCGCCCATTTTTCTACTTACAAAAAGACAGCAAATAAAAGATTAAAGATGCAAAATTCCAGCATTCCGTTCCAAAAAGCAAGTACAAAGCAATAAATAAGAGATAAGATTGTAGACATTCTGTATATTTAAACTCCAAAATTACGGCGATTTTTCGAACCATTCCGGACACTCCCCCGAATTTTCGGAAGCAAAAACAACTGAAAGATACAAGTCTCGCAACTTTTCCGTAACTTTGCAGCGTTTGATAATAAATAAGATAGGAATGGATTTTAAGTACGACGTTATCGTAATCGGTGCCGGACATGCAGGCTGTGAAGCAGCAGCCGCAGCAGCAAATTTAGGTTCCAAGACTTGTCTCATCACAATGGACATGAACAAGATTGGACAGATGAGTTGCAACCCGGCCGTAGGAGGAATCGCCAAAGGACAAATAGTACGTGAGATAGATGCACTGGGTGGACAAATGGGATTGGTGACAGATGAAACAGCTATTCAGTTCCGAATCTTAAACCGTTCAAAAGGTCCCGCCATGTGGAGTCCTCGTGCCCAATGCGACCGCGCCAAGTTTATCTGGTCATGGCGCGAGAGACTGGAAAACACCCCCAACCTTCATATTTGGCAAGATACCGTATGCGAACTTCTCGTTGAAAACGGAGAGGTGACAGGACTCGTCACCGTCTGGGGAGTTACTTTCAAAGCAAAGTGCATCGTACTGACTGCGGGAACTTTCCTCAACGGACTGATGCACGTAGGACGCCACCAACTGCCGGGTGGAAGAATGGCCGAACCGGCTTCCTATCAACTGACCGAATCTATCGCCCGCCATGGGATTACTTACGGAAGAATGAAGACCGGAACTCCGGTACGTATCGACGCACGCAGCGTGCACTTCGACCAAATGGAAACGCAAGACGGAGAATGTGACTTCCACAAGTTCTCTTTCATGAATACAAGTACACGTCATTTGAAACAACTCCAATGCTGGACATGCTATACAAATGAAGAAGTACATCGGATTTTACGTGATGGATTGCCGGACTCTCCCCTTTTCAACGGACAAATTCAAAGTATCGGCCCGCGCTATTGCCCCAGCATAGAGACCAAGATTGTGACTTTCCCCGACAAAGACCAGCACCAGCTTTTCCTCGAACCGGAAGGAGAAACGACACAGGAATTATACCTCAATGGATTCTCCTCTTCGCTTCCAATGGATATACAGATTGCTGCCTTGAAAAAGATTCCCGCTTTCAAAGACTTGGTTATTTATCGTCCGGGATATGCAATTGAATATGACTACTTCGATCCGACACAATTAAAACATACGCTGGAATCGAAAGTTATTAAAAACTTGTTCTTTGCCGGACAAGTAAACGGAACCACCGGCTACGAAGAGGCCGGAGGACAAGGAGCAATAGCCGGAATCAATGCACACATTAATTGCCATGGTGGAGAAGAATTTACGTTGGCACGCGATGAAGCATATATCGGCGTATTAATCGACGATTTAGTTACCAAGGGAGTTGACGAGCCTTACCGGATGTTTACTTCACGCGCAGAATACAGGATTCTGCTCCGTATGGACGATGCAGACATGAGACTTACCGAACGGGCATACAAACTCGGATTAGCCAAGGAAGACCGTTATCGGTTGATGAAAAGCAAGAAGGAAGCTGTGGAACAGATTATTTCTTTCGCACGAAACTATTCGATGAAACCGGCACTAATTAATGATGCGCTCGAAAAGATAGGAACAACTCCCCTACGTCAAGGTTGCAAATTAATTGAGATATTGAACCGTCCGCAGGTGACGATAGAGAACATAGCCGAACACATTCCGGCATTTCAACGGGAACTGGAAAAAGCAACAAGTGCCAACCAAGACCGTAAAGAAGAAATTTTGGAAGCTGCCGAAATCTTAATCAAATATCAAGGTTATATTGACAGAGAGCGAATGATAGCAGAAAAGCTGGCACGCCTGGAAAGTATAAAGATAAAAGGTAAGTTTGACTATTCTTCTATCCAGTCCCTATCCACCGAAGCTCGCCAAAAGCTGACTAAAATAGATCCGGAAACCATTGCCCAAGCGAGCCGGATTCCGGGAGTATCGCCAAGCGACATCAACGTGTTGCTGGTACTTTCGGGCCGGTAAGCGGCAACGTTTCACGTGAAACAAAGCATTTAAAGAAACGAGATAAATCAATGATTATGAGCAAAGAAACGCTAATTAAAAGTATCCGGGAAATTCCCGACTTTCCGATTCCGGGAATCCTGTTTTACGATGTAACCACATTGTTCAAAGATCCGTGGTGCTTGCAAGAATTATCGGACGTTATGTACGAGATGTATAAGGATAAAGGTATCACCAAAGTTGTAGGTATAGAATCAAGAGGATTCATCATGGGACCGATTCTGGCTACCCGACTCAATGCTGGCTTCATCCCTATCCGTAAACCCGGAAAACTTCCCGCAGAAACTATTGAAGAAAGCTATGACAAAGAATACGGGAAAGACACAGTGCAGATTCACAAAGATGCATTGGATGAAAACGATGTAGTGCTGCTGCATGACGACTTACTGGCAACGGGCGGAACAATGAAAGCAGCCTGTGAACTGGTGAAGAAATTGAAACCGAAGAAAGTATATATCAACTTTATCATCGAACTGAAAGACCTCAACGGAAAATCAGTATTCGGAGATGATGTAGAAGTAGAATCCGTATTGACTTTATAAAGGATTTGTTTATATTTGCAGGGCGTAGTGATACTACGCCCTTTTTCATTTTAGCTATTTCATCCCTAAAGATTATGAATACAGAAGCGGAAAACAAAACCAATGAATACTTGAAAGGAATCGTGGCAAACCTTCCTGAAAAGCCGGGAATCTACCAGTACCTGAATGCGGAAGGAACGATTATATACGTTGGAAAGGCTAAAAACCTGAAGAAAAGGGTATACTCTTATTTCAGCAAAGAACACGAGCCGGGAAAGACACGAGTATTGGTAAGCAAGATAGCTGATATACGGTATATCGTGGTGAACACAGAGGAAGATGCACTGCTATTGGAAAATAATCTGATCAAGAAATATAAACCGCGTTATAACGTCTTATTAAAGGATGACAAGACTTACCCTTCGATCTGTGTACAGAACGAATATTTTCCCAGGATATTCAGAACCCGGAAGATTATCAGAAACGGCTCATCTTATTATGGTCCGTACAGCCATATCCCCTCGATGTATGCAGTGCTGGACTTGATAAAGCATTTATATCCGTTACGTACCTGTTCTTTAAACCTCACTCCGGAGAACATACGGACCGGGAAGTTCAATGTATGCCTCGAATATCATATAAAGAACTGTGCAGGACCCTGCATCGGGCTTCAGTCACAAGAAGAATATCTAAAAAACATCGATGAAATCAAAGAGATTCTAAAAGGGAATACGCAGGAAATTAGCCGTATGCTATTGGAGAAGATGCAGACTTTGGCCGGTGAAATGAAATTTGAGGAAGCACAGAAGATTAAAGAGAAATATCTTTTGATAGAGAACTACCGTTCCAAATCAGAAGTGGTAAGTGCCGTACTGCATAATATAGATGTCTTTTCGATCGAGGAGGATGACAGCAATTCCGCATTTATCAATTATCTGCATATTACAAACGGAGCAATCAACCAGGCATTTACTTTCGAATATAAAAAGAAGTTGAATGAATCCAAGGAGGAATTGCTGACGCTCGGCATTATCGAAATGAGGGAACGTTATAAAAGCCGGTCACGGGAGATTATCGTCCCCTTCGAACTTGACCTGGAATTAAATAATGTCGTTTTCACCGTTCCCCAACGGGGTGATAAAAAGAAATTGCTGGATCTTTCTATCCTGAACGTGAAGCAATACAAGGCCGACCGCATGAAACAGGCGGAGAAACTGAATCCTGAACAGAGAAGTATGCGCCTGATGAAAGAAATACAGCAAGAACTGCACTTGGAGAGACCGCCCTTGCAGATTGAATGTTTTGATAACTCGAACATACAGGGATCGGACGCAGTGGCAGCTTGCGTGGTATTCAAAAAGGCCAAACCTTCGAAGAAAGATTACCGGAAATACAATATAAAGACAGTAGTGGGGCCTGATGATTATGCTTCGATGAAAGAAGTCGTAAAAAGGCGTTATCAGCGCGCAATTGAAGAAAGTTCGCCGTTGCCCGACCTGATCATTACCGACGGTGGGAAAGGGCAAATGGAGGTCGTCAGAGAGGTCATTGAGGACGAACTAGGGTTGAATATCCCTATTGCCGGATTGGCTAAAGACAATCGCCACCGCACGTCTGAATTGCTATTCGGGTTTCCTCCGCAAACTATCGGGATCAAACAACACACTCCCCTGTTCCGGTTGCTGACACAAATACAGGATGAAGTACACCGCTTTGCGATTAGTTTTCATCGCGACAAACGTAGCAAAAGACAGGTTGCATCTGCATTGGATAGCATCAAAGGCATCGGGGAAAAGACTAAAACAGTTCTTTTGAAAGAATTTAAGAGTGTAAAGCGGATAAAAGAGGCGTCGCTAGAGGACATCAGCGCTATTATTGGGGAAGCGAAGGCCAAGACGGTGAAGGAAGGATTGAATAATGAATAACAGAGGCTAAAAGTAGAAGGTTTCAAGAGGCAGTAACACGTTCTTCTTCGATAATATTTTCCTCCCAATACATCGTTTTCTCTTTCGAAATTCGTAAATTTGCCTTTCATAATCACGAAATAGAATAAATAGCAATGCGAATAGTTATACAACGGGTAAGCCATGCATCAGTGACCATTGAGGGACACTGCAAATCAGCTATCGGAAAAGGAATGCTGATATTAGTCGGCATTGAGGAAGCCGATGGACAGGAAGACATTGACTGGCTCTGCAAGAAGATAGTAAATCTGCGCATTTTCGACGATGAGAATGGCGTAATGAACAAATCCATACTAGAAGACGGAGGAGAAATTCTGGTTATCAGCCAGTTCACTTTACATGCTTCCACCAAAAAAGGGAACCGTCCTTCTTATATCAAAGCTGCAAAGCCGGAAATATCGGTCCCACTCTATGAGAAGTTCTGCAAAGATTTGACTGCCGCATTGGGCAAAGAAATCGGTACGGGTACCTTCGGTGCAGACATGAAAGTTGAACTTTTGAACGACGGACCTGTTACTATATGCATGGATACGAAAAACAAAGAATAACGTAAACAACTTATAATAAAAGAACTATGACCCTGGAAGAAGCTCAAAAACAGGTAGACCAATGGGTAAAGACATACGGCGTCCGCTATTTCAGCGAATTGACCAATATGGCAGTACTGACGGAAGAAGTCGGGGAACTGGCCCGCGTCATGGCCCGCAAATACGGTGACCAATCCTTCAAAGAAGGTGAGAAAGACAATATCGAAGAAGAAATAGCAGACGTTCTGTGGGTGCTCCTATGCATCGCCAACCAGACAGGCGTAGACGTCACTGCCGCCCTTCAAAAGAGTATGGAAAAGAAAACGAAACGAGATAGCAAAAGACATATCAATAACCCAAAACTGAACGATCATGGAGGAGAATAATTCACTGTCCAACAAGTACGATGCCGCTCTGGCGAAGTATAATACACATCTGAGCGATGCAGATATTCAGGCTCGCGTAGCTGACCTGATTGAAAAGAAAGTGCCGGAGAACAACACGGAAGAAGTCAAGAAATTCCTGTTCACGTGCATTGACCTGACTACACTGAACAGTACGGATAGCGATGAAAGCGTTATGCGATTTACTGAAAAAGTAAACCAGTTCGATGATGAATTTCCTGACTTGAAAAATGTAGCTGCGATCTGCGTGTATCCCAACTTTGCAGCTATCGTCAAGAATACGCTGGAGGTAGACGGAGTGAATATCGCCTGTGTATCAGGAGGATTCCCTTCTTCTCAAACATTTACCGAAGTAAAAGTAGCGGAAACTGCACTGGCCATTGCAGACGGCGCAGACGAAATAGATATTGTAATCTCCATAGGCAAGTTTCTGAGTGGCGACTACGAAGCAATGTGTGAGGAAATACAGGAGTTGAAGGAAGTCTGTAAGGAACGCCACCTCAAGGTAATCCTCGAAACGGGTGCACTAAAGAGCGCTTCCAACATCAAAAAAGCCTCTATCCTATCCATGTATTCAGGTGCGGATTTCATCAAAACATCGACCGGAAAACAGCAGCCTGCAGCTACTCCGGAAGCTGCTTATGTGATGTGTGAAGCTATCAAGGAATACTATCAGAAGACAGGAAACAAGATTGGCCTCAAACCGGCAGGAGGAATCAATACAGTCAATGACGCAATTATTTATTACACTATTGTGAAAGAAGTATTGGGTGAAGAATGGCTGGACAACCGGTTATTCCGCTTGGGAACAAGCCGCCTGGCAAATCTCCTACTCTCTGATATCAAGGGAGAAGAAATAAAATTCTTCTAGGAAAGGCTACATAAGCAATCAAATATGCCTTACCGCACGGCTCTCCGCAAAACGAGAACCGATGCGGTATTTTTTATTTAAGAAAAACTAAAGATAGTTATCAAGCAATCCGCAAAAATCATTATCTTTGTCTCAGATTTGGCTGTGGATATCTAGCTAAATAATTGAACCAGAGAACGTTTCATTTATTACCAAATTCCTGGAATTCGGCAAAATTCAAAGTTATGAATGGTAATAAGCAAACGGGTCTCACGCACTTTCATGTATATACTGTTGTTATATAGCGAACGGAGCGTGGGACTGTTGCTTGTGTATAATTCATAACGGCTTGCCGAAGCCTCAGGAAAATATATAGCAACAGTCCCCACGCTTTTTCAGTGAACTTTAATCATAAGAGTATAAAAATGGAAGCACACATTCAAGCCTTAAGAATAAACCGCAATCCGCTAAATCTAGTCCTCGGGACGAAAAGAAAGCTAGGGTTGCGCATTGGCTATATGGAAGCTGCGTTAAAAGGTTTTTATCTCAACTCAATAGAAACAGGAGTTCACCCGCAAAAGTTAACCCGACTGCTGTCTGAAGAATTTCACTGCGTTGACACCGAATCAACCAACGGACTATTACAATTCCTGACTAATGAAGGAGACAGGGTTCCCTATCAGATCATGCTCCCCTACCTGCTCTCGTCAGACAATATCAACGAATTTGAAACAATCATACATAAACGCTTTTTCGGAGTGGAACGTTTCGTCCGGCAGGGAAACAATTTATACAGATTCGTAAAATATACAGAGGAAAGAAGAGACCCGATTATATGGATAAATGACTTGGAAAGAGGAATTGACGCATGGGATATGGGGATGTTGGTCAACCTGGCACGTGCGGCTTATGAAATCGGATATATCACCAAAGGACAAGCATGGGAACATATTGAGCAGGCAGGAATACTATGCTCCGAAATACTCCGTTCGCCGGAAGAAATAGACAAGAGTTTCCTCCTCGGGCGAGCAATGCAATCAGAGAAAATAGAAGATTGGGACCGTTTATTATCGTGCTATTTACTTTTGAACAAACATCGATAACCGCTATTTTTCGCGATCTACAACGTAATCCAGATAAGACCGGAGAGCCACGCAGATAGCAGAATCCGGCAGAGAGGCCAACAGCCCAAAGGCTTTTTGCTTATATGCGTTCATCGTCCGGACAGCATATTCAATACCACCGTTTTCCTTGGTAAATGCGATCAGACGAGCTATTTCATCGAGAGTAGCCGTACCCTCTTTCACTTTGAGAGCAATTTCAGTAGCCTGATTGTCATTCGCTCTATTAAGTGCATACAAGACAGGGAGTGTCAGTTTGCCTTCAAGCATATCGTTCCCTGTCGGCTTACCGATTTCCTTGCTGTCGAAATAGTCGAAAATATCATCCTTAATCTGAAAACAGATACCGATATATTCACCCAACAAGCGGGCTAATTTCACTTCTTCCTCACTCACTCCTACCGAGTAAGCCGCCGCCGCCGTACAGGCAGCGAATAGGGCCGCAGTTTTCTTACGAATCACATCGAAATAAACTGTCTCCGAAAAGCTATGATTACTTACATTTGAGAGCTGGAGCAACTCGCCGTCGGCAAGATCCTGCCCCAATGAAGATACCAGCCGGATAATCTGATGACTGTTCGTCAGCTCGGCATGCACCAGGCTTGTTGCCAGAAGATAATCCCCCGTCAGTACGGCTACCTTATTATTAAAGATAGCATTCACCGAGAGTTGCCCACGGCGTTCGGTACTTTCGTCCACTACGTCGTCATGCACCAAACTGGCATTATGAAGAAGTTCCAGAGATACCGCCGCATGAAGAGTGGCAGGAGACACGACGCCATAAAGGCGTGCTACCAACAAGACGAGAATAGGACGCATCATCTTTCCACTGCGCTGGCGTATATGAGCTACTACGCTATCAAGCAGTGTATTCGAACTGGAAAGAGAACTATCATAAAGTTCTTTGAAAGCCTCAAGTTCGCTTTCAATCGGTGTTCTGATAATAGAGATGCTGTCCATTCATGCACAATTTGAGCACAAAAGTAATAATAAAACGCTTAATACGGTATTTTTTTGTACTTTTACCATGAAAAATTAATAAAATCTATGGAGTCAGACAATAAATTATTTCTTTTAGACGCTTATGCACTGATATACCGGGCTTATTATGCCTTTATTAAGAATCCCCGAATCAACTCAAAAGGATTCAACACTTCAGCTATTCTAGGGTTTGTCAATACCCTCGAAGAAGTATTGAAGAAGGAGAATCCCACTCATATAGGAGTGGCTTTCGACCCGGCCGGCCCTACCTTCCGCCACGAGGCTTTCGAACAATATAAAGCACAGCGTGAAGAAACTCCGGAAGCAATCCGTCTTTCCGTACCTATTATAAAAGAAATCATCCGTGCCTACCGTATCCCTATTTTGGAAGTGGCAGGCTACGAGGCTGACGACGTGATAGGAACACTCGCTACCGAAGCCGGACGCCAAGGGATTATTACTTATATGATGACCCCGGACAAAGACTACGGACAATTAGTAAGCGACAAGGTATTCATGTACCGCCCCAAACATACGGGAGGTTTTGAAGTAATGGGTGTCGATGAGGTGAAAGCCAAATTCGATATTCAGTCACCGGCACAAGTCATCGATATGCTCGGCCTAATGGGAGATTCTTCGGACAATATCCCCGGCTGCCCCGGAGTAGGAGAAAAGACAGCTCAAAAACTGATAGCCGAATTCGGAAGCATTGAGAATCTTCTGGAACATACCGACCAACTCAAGGGAGCACTGAAAACAAAAGTGGAAACGAACCGGGAAATGATTACTTTCTCAAAATTCCTCGCGACTATCAAAATCGACGTGCCTATCCAACTCGATATGGATTCGCTCGTTCGTGAGCAGGCAGACGAAGATTCGCTCCGACAGATTTTCGAGGAACTGGAATTCCGGACACTGATCGATCGCGTTCTGAAAAAAGAGAATGCCGGAAACGGAATAACAACTCCAACCGGAAACAAAACGGCAGCAGAAAAAAGTAACCTCGCCCCTCTCCCACTTTTTCCCGAGGAAGGCGGAGCCGTGCAAGGCGATTTATTTGCGAATTTTACGGGCAACGAGCCGGGCGAAGCTAAAAATTCAAATCTAGCGACGTTAGAAACGCTCAATTATGACTACCAACTTATTGATACAGAAGAGAAAAGAGAAGAAATTATTCAAAAGTTACTTACATCAAAAATTCTTTCGCTAGATACGGAAACTACCGGAACCGAACCAATGGACGCCGAATTGGTCGGAATGAGTTTTTCGATTGCCGAAAATGAAGCTTTTTATGTCCCGGTCCCCGCCGATCAGGAAGAAGCGTTAAAAATCGTTAATGAGTTCCGCCCGGTATTTGAAAATGAAAACTCATTGAAGGTCGGACAGAATATCAAGTATGATATGATCGTTCTCCAAAATTATGGAGTGCAAGTAAAAGGCCCGTTGTTCGATACAATGATCGCCCATTATGTTCTTCAACCTGAACTCCGTCACGGAATGGATTATCTTGCCGAAATCTATCTACGTTATCAGACAATCCATATTGATGAACTGATTGGCCCGAAAGGGAAGAACCAGAAAAATATGCGCGACCTCGCCCCGAAAGACGTTTATCGTTACGCCTGCGAAGATGCGGACGTAACCCTGAAACTGAAAAACGTTCTGGAAAAGGAATTAAAGGAGAATGACGCCGAGCGGCTGTTCTATGATATAGAAATGCCGCTTGTTCCGGTACTGGTTAATATCGAACGCAACGGTGTGCTGCTGGATACGGAAGCGCTGAAACAATCTTCCGCCCACTTTACGGCACAAATGGAGAATATCGAAAAGGAAATTTACGAGCTGGCAGGTGAAACGTTCAATATTGCTTCACCGAAGCAAGTCGGTGAGGTGCTGTTTGATAAATTAAGAATTGTAGAGAAGGCAAAAAAGACTAAAACCGGGCAATACGTCACTTCGGAAGAGGTGCTCGAAAGCCTTCGCCACAAACATCCTGTGGTAGAAAAGATATTAGAACACCGGGGACTGAAAAAGTTATTGGGAACATACATCGATGCACTCCCCCAACTCATCAATCCGCGTACAGGACGGGTACATACTTCTTTCAACCAAACCGTTACCGCCACGGGACGTCTTAGTTCAAGCAATCCGAACCTACAAAATATCCCGATCCGCGACGAGAACGGAAAAGAAATCCGCAAAGCATTCATCCCCGATGAAGGCTGCCTTTTCTTCTCTGCGGACTACTCACAGATTGAATTGCGCATCATGGCGCATCTGAGCGAGGATAAGAACATGATCGACGCTTTCCTCAGCAACCATGACATCCACGCTGCCACCGCCGCAAAGATTTATAAGATTGACTTGCAAGATGTAGGCTCCGATATGCGTCGCAAAGCCAAAACTGCCAATTTCGGCATTATCTATGGTATATCCGTATTCGGCCTCGCCGAACGGATGAACGTAGAACGGAAAGAAGCCAAAGAACTTATCGACGGCTATTTCGAAACCTATCCGGGAGTGAAGGCTTATATGGATAAAAGTATCCAGGTTGCACAAGAAAAAGGCTATGTGGAGACTATTTTCCACCGGAAACGCTTCTTGCCGGACATCAACTCACGAAACGCCGTTGTACGCGGATATGCGGAACGGAATGCCATTAACGCACCTATCCAGGGAAGTGCGGCAGATATTATCAAGGTGGCTATGGCACGTATCTATCAACGTTTCCAAACGGAAGGAATACAAGCCAAAATGATCCTGCAAGTACATGACGAATTGAACTTCAGTGTTCCCGTTGAAGAAAAAGAACGTGTAGAAGAAATTGTTATCGAAGAAATGGAACACGCATACCGTATGCATGTACCTCTGAAAGCTGATTGCGGGTGGGGCAAGAACTGGCTCGAAGCTCACTAACATTATTTAACTCGCTATCCGAAAGCTAGAAAAAAGATTTCTTTTTAAACGAAGTGATTCGTTCTATATCCGGCAGATTGACTGCCGGATATTTTTTTGTCACTAATCTTGGCAAAAAGCAAACTACTACCAGCACCCATACTTGACAATTTGATAATATTTCACTCCCTAAAATGCATAAATATCAAATTAATATGTAAGTTTGCAGCGTAAAACTGATACATCAGTAGACAAATGAAAGTATAACTTAAAACTAAAATAGCCATGAAAGCAAAAGTATCCTTAAAAATGTTCGTTTTATCCGCTGCTCTTCTTATTGCATCTTTCACCGCTTCCGCACGTAACAACGACGGTCAGTTGATTTACAATCCGATAGAAGAAAATGGCATGACAGTAGGCCAGACCGTTTACAAAATGGACGGAAATACACTTGCCAACTATATGAAGTACAATTATAAGTACGACGACAATAAACGCATGACCGAAAGCGAAGCCCTCAAATGGGACAGCAACAAGGACGAATGGGTAAAGAATTTGCGTATCAACTATATTTATGAAGGCAAGACCGTCACTACCAATTACTATAAATGGAACGCTAAAAAGCGTGCTTATGTACTGGTACCCGAGATGACTGTAACAATGGATAATACAAATATGTAACAAAAACTCTCTCTCATTCTAATATTCTAACAAAAGAGAACGCCGCTCCTGATGAAGAAGAGGCGTTTTCACTTTATATAACCGTAGGCTGTATCACAAGACATAAAACCGTTCCTGCAATTCTTTCAGATAGCTTCTGGAAATGACCAGATCACCTTTATCGTGGAAAGGCGGATAAAGTTGGCAACACTTTCCATCGATCATAGCCAGATAATTTACATTCACAATGGCCGACTGGCTGATTTGCACGAAAGCCTGCGAATAACTGACGATATCCTCCGCTTTCGTGTTCCGTTTCAGGTTCAACCGGGTTTGATTAAACAGAACCACCTGCCATTGACGTTTATCTTTCAAATATTCAAAAAATCCGATTTCTTCCAGCCGTAAGAGCTTGAATCCTGTCACCGTGCTAATCATAAACATTCCCTGTTGCGGCATCAGAGCTATAATAGAAGAAGCAAAAGAGGGAGGCGCCACTACAGCAGAACGCACCGCTTTCCGATAACGGTCTATGACAACTTTCAAGTCTTCCGCGCTAAAAGGTTTCAACAAGAAATCAAAAGCCGACTCACGCAAAGCCTGAAGCAGATATTTATCATAGGACGTATAGAACACAACCTTCATATCCCACAATACATCATCCTTTATCTCACTTAGCAAATTAAGCCCCAATATATCCGGAAGCTCCACATCAAGAAAGAGTAAATCCGGATGTAACTCCATAATCATCTTTTTCCCTTTTGCACCACTGCTTGCAATTCCCTTTATCTCAAATTCACGATAAGGCTCCAGTTCACGGCGCAAAGCGTCACTTGCAGAACGTTCGTCATCAATGATGACCACTTTGTACTTTTCTTCTGTATCCATCATAAATCATAAGAAAAACGAAACGGGATATATACCGAAACTAATGTACCGGTCTGTCCACTGTTTCTATTGGTTATTTCAAAACGTATTTTGTCACTCTTGTTTTTCGTATTCAGCAGTTGAATGGTCTGATACAACACCTTCAGTCCGGTACCCGTTCCCCGTGTTGCCGAAGTTACGTGCGGAAGATACCCGCGGCCGTTATCACAAATCGTAATACAGATACCATTCTTTTCATGAGAGACATGTACCGTCAACTCCTTTTCACCATCTTTCCCAACCAGTCCATGCTTGATTGCATTCTCAACCGGTATTTGTATAATCATCGAAGGAATCATCACACGACTTGCATCCAGTCCTTCTTCCACTGTAACCGTTGCCGTAAAATCTTCGCCGACGCGTCCTCTTTCGAGATTAATATACGAACGTACAAAATCCAGCTCGTCTTGTAAGGAAACACTTAGTTTTTCCGTCAGTTCAAGACTGCGTCGGAGATATTTAACCAGCTCCAACAGGTTATTCTTCACATCTTCCGACCCCGTGAACTGATTAATCTCACGTCCCAATACATTGAAAGTGAAATGGGGGGAAATCCGGCTCCGCAGGTTCTCCATGCGGACACGGTTGATTTGCCGGAAAAAGCGTTCACGAAGAAATTCTCTTTTCTTCCGCATATACCAGATGATACCGCCTGTTCCTGCAACTAGCAGCACACAAACAAGTACCCATATATAAACGCTCAACTTCAAAGCTTTCACTTCACCTGCCTGCCGTTGAATCTGCATTTCTTTCCGCAATACAATAGTGTCCTGACGATAGCGCATATCCAGTTCTGCGACACGTGTCTGTACCCGTTCGCTACGGATAGAATCATCCAGACGACAGTCACGCTTCAAATATTCATAAGCACGGCGGTAGTCACCGGCACGCTCGAAGTAATGCTGGAGATATTGGTTGCGTATTGTCAGCATATTGGCATCAAGATGTCCCACAGGAGCGGTACGTTCTATCATTTTATGAGCCAGCGCCATATTTCCTTTCTGTAACGCCAGTTCAATCATTTGAGTTTCGATATAGTATACAGCCGAGTTATGCTGAATTTCCGAAAAGAAACGATAACTCTCGTCCAGGCATATCTGTGCTGAATCCAAGTTATTGGTCAACAAGTATAATTCTCCCAGGTTTACTTTGATAAAGTTCTGTTCAAACACCATTTGGGGGTGGGCGGAGACTAAGGCATTGGCTCTGCGCATATAGTTCAATGCTTCCTGATAATTCTTCCTGTAATAATAATGATTTCCGCGATTGTTGAGATAGGTCCAACGTTCTCCCACATTCATTTCGTCAAAGAATTTTCCTGCCAGTTCATAATAATGGTTGGACAAATCGAAGTCGCGCAAGTCCATATAAGTTTGTCCCAAACCGTAATAGACAGGGAATTTCGTATGTTCGGACAATCTCAGAGAATCGCAGAGAAACAAGGCGCGGCGGTAATAAGAGGCAGTGTGCGCCAAGTCACTGCGATGCAGGCAGGCGTCAGCCATATTGATACAAATGTCGGGAAGAAGGTGCAGGCGCTTTCCTTTCAGACGATATGCATACGCCTTTTGATAATCAAGTATGGCAGAATCGGGACGGTTCAACTGCATCCAAACGTTTCCTTCAACATTATAAACATCGGCCAGGACATCGTTCCAGCGAGGACACTCGGAAACATTGCGGGAGAATTGCTTAACCTGTCGATTGTAATAAAGTATGGAGTCAAAATCAGAAGAAACAAAGAAGGTTTTACCATAAAGGGCGAGCAGACGATAATACACTTGTGAGTCTTGCACTTGCACCAGCGCGTCACGTACCTGCGAACGGGAATAAAGTACATTGGAGAAAAGAGAATCCTGAACGCGGACTTCGAGAGAATCGACAAGTTCCTGCTCACAAAAAGGCTTATGGCGATGCCTGTCAGCACACCCGCAATACAACAATATCAAAAACCCGAACAAGCCAAACAGCTTCATAGTAGTCCTCCCATTCATCAACCCCTTATTCATGTCATGTTTTGAATGTGACAAAAATACATTATTTATCCTGAATCCCAACCAATTTTATTATTTTTTTAATACCTTTGTCCCCATATAAATATGAGCAACTGACCTAATGAGTCCACTGAACTTCACCCACATTTTGACACAGGCAGTCGATGAGCTATCGGAAAGCGAATCTTACAAAGGACTGTTTCATCAACACAAAGATGGCGAACCACTGCCCTCTGCTAAAGTCTTGTATGAAATTATCGAGCTTTCACGCTCTATCTTATTTCCCGGATATTACGGAAATTCCACTATCAACAGCCGGACAATCAATTACCACATCGGTGTAAATATTGAGAAGTTATTTGATTTGCTTACCGAGCAAATCCTTGCCGGATTGTGTTTTGGAACCAGTATAGAAGGAAGATGTAATGCCTGCTCCGATTCCAAGAGAGAAGAAGCAGCCCGCCTTGCCGCCAAGTTTATCAGCAAATTGCCTGTCATGCGCAGAGTGCTGGCTACCGACGTAGAAGCCGCCTATAACGGCGACCCTGCCGCCGAAAGTTATGGCGAAGTTATTTTCTGCTATCCCGCTATCAAAGCCATCAGTAACTACCGCATCGCGCATGAGCTACTGGAACTGGGTGTCCCCCTGATTCCGCGTATCATTACGGAAATGGCGCACAGCGAAACAGGTATTGATATTCATCCGGCCGCCAAGATTGGCAGTCACTTCACGATCGACCACGGCACAGGTGTGGTAATCGGCGCAACGAGTATCATCGGAAACAACGTCAAACTCTATCAGGGCGTCACTCTGGGAGCCAAGAGTTTCCCGCTGGATGCGGATGGAAAGCCAATCAAAGGCATCCCGCGCCACCCGATACTGGAAGACAATGTAATCGTTTATTCCAACGCCACTATCCTGGGAAGAATCACTATCGGACGCGATGCAACCGTAGGCGGTAATATCTGGGTGACGGAGAACGTCCCCGCAGGAGCAAGAATCGTACAAACCAAAGCAAAAAAATAAAACCAAATAACTATATATGAGCGAACAATTCGAGATGATTGCCAAGACCTTCCAGGGACTGGAGGAGATACTTGCAGAAGAGCTGACAGCACTAGGAGCCAACGACATTCAAATAGGCCGCCGAATGGTGTCATTCACAGGGGATAAGCGTATGATGTATAAGGCTAATTTCTGCCTCCGTACTGCTATCCGTATTCTTAAACCGATCAAGAACTTTACGGCAAAGGATGCCGACGAAGTTTACAATGAAATACAGGCAATTCCTTGGGAGGAATATCTCGACGTAAACAAGACATTTGCAATAGATGCAGTAGTATTCAGCGAAGAATTCCGCCATTCGAAGTTTGTTTCGTACAAGGTGAAAGATGCAATCGTGGATTATTTCCGTGAAAAGACAGGCAAACGCCCGTCTGTACGCATCAGCAATCCGGACGTATTGTTGAATATCCATATCGCACAAACGACCTGCACCTTGTCTTTGGACTCGTCCGGTGAATCACTTCACCGGCGCGGTTACCGCCAGGAAGCCGTAGAAGCTCCGTTGAACGAGGTATTGGCTGCCGGTATGATTCTGATGACCGGCTGGCGGGGAGAATGTGACTTGATTGATCCGATGTGCGGTTCGGGTACTATTCCAGTGGAAGCTGCATTGATAGCAAGAAACATCGCTCCGGGCGTATTCCGTAAGGGATTTGCATTTGAGAAATGGGTGGATTTCGATGCGGATATGTTCGACGAGCTTTACAATGACGACAGTCAGGAGCGTGAATTTACACATAAAATTTACGGATACGACAACAATCCGAAAGCGAACGAAATAGCAACTCATAACATAAAGGCAGCGGGGGTATCGAAAGATGTCGTACTGAAACTGCAACCGTTCCAGCAATTCGAACAGCCGAAAGAGAAGTCTGTCATCATCACCAACCCTCCTTATGGAGAGCGTATTTCCACCAATGATTTACTCGGACTATACCAAATGATTGGCGAGCGCCTGAAACACGCGTTTGTAGGAAACGAGGCATGGGTTCTCTCCTACCGGGAAGAGTGTTTCGACCAGATTGGTTTGAAAGCCAGCCAAAAGGTTCCTTTGTTCAACGGGCCACTGGAATGTGAATTCCGCAAATATGAAATCTTTGACGGAAAATACAAGGAGTTCAAGAGTCAGGAAGAAGCAGGAGAAGAAAAGAAAGAGACGGAAGGAGAACAAGAGTCTAAGTTCAGGGAAAGAAAAGAATATAAACCTCGTCGGGAAGGAGAATTCAAACCCCGTAGAGAAAGTGAGTTCAGGCCGCGTCGGGAAGGTGACTCCAGACCTCGCAGAGAAGGAGAATACAAGCCGCGCCGGGAAGAAGGAGAATTCAAGCGGGAAGGAAACAGAGAGAGAAAACCGCAGGGAGAATTCCGTAGCCGAAGAGATCCGAAAGCTCCGAGAGAATTCAAAGGAAATCGGGAACCGAGGATTCCGAAGAAGGAAGAGGAGTAAACAAGCGTTAATAGTTAATTGCACATTCACAAGAAATTAGCAACGAAAAGCAATTTAATGGATTATTCAATGCTTTTGCCAAGTTGGGTGCTGCTATTCGGATAAAGAGCACTTCTTTGGACAGAGTAAAAATAAAAGGATTTAAAAACAAATAATAAAGAAAAGAGCAATGAGTAAAGTTGGAAAAAGAGCCTTCCTTTTGTTGTTGGCAATCCCAATTGTAATCAATGTTATGGCACAAGAAACCAAGAAACCGACACTGGAAGACCTGATTCCGGGCGGTGAAAGTTATCGTTATGCAGAAAACCTGTACGGGCTGCAATGGTGGGGCGACGAGTGTATTAAACCCGGCATCGACACCATCTATTCTATCCAGCCGCAAACAGGCAAAGAAACAATGCTCATCACCCGTGAGCAAATCAACAACGCGCTTGCAGAAGACAAGTCAGGAAAGTTATCCCACTTGTATTCCGTACGTTTCCCATGGGCGGAAAAGCCGCAAATGTTACTGAACATAGCCGGAAAATACATCGTATATGATTTCAAGAACAACCGGATTGTCAGCAGTCGCAAGCCTAAAGCCAAAGCGGAAAACGAAGACTACTGCACCGCCAATGGAAATGTAGCCTATACAATCGGCAACAATCTATACGTAAACGAACAGGCGGTGACGAACGAGCCCGAAGGCATCGTCTGCGGCCAGTCCGTACACCGCAATGAGTTCGGTATCAACAAAGGTACATTCTGGAGCCCGAAAGGTAATCTGCTCGCCTTCTACCGTATGGATGAAAGTATGGTGACTCAATACCCGCTTGTAGACATTACCGCACGTGTGGGCGAAGTGAACAATGTCCGCTATCCAATGGCAGGAATGACCAGCCACCAAGTGAAGGTAGGTATCTACAACCCCGCAACGGGCAAAAGCATTTACCTGGATGCAGGCGACCCTACCGACCGCTACTTTACGAACATCAGTTGGGCACCGGACGAGAAGAGCCTCTACCTGATTGAAGTAAACCGCGACCAGAACCATGCCAAACTTTGCCAATACAACGCAGAAACAGGCAAGCTGACAAAGGTGCTCTACGAAGAAACTCACCCGAAATACGTAGAGCCGCAAAACCCGATTATATTCTTGCCGTGGGATACCAGCAAATTCATTTATCAGAGCCAGCGCGATGGATACAATCACCTCTATTTGTTTGATACCAAAGCAAGCATTTACGGTGACCTTCAGGAAGGAACCGGCGGCGCCCAATATCGCGAATCAGTGAAGGTAAAACAGTTGACTAAAGGCAACTGGCTGGTAAAAAACATATTAGGCTTCAACGCTAAGCGGAAAGAAGTTATCTTCACCGCCATAGAGGGCTTGAGAAGCGGTCATTTCGCAGTAAACGTGAACAACGGAAAGATGAGCCGCCCGTTCGATAGCAGTAAAGAGAGTGAACACAACGGAGTGCTCAACGCTTCCGGGACGTTCCTTATCGACCGTTATTCCACTAAAGACCAGCCCCGCATCATTAATCTGGTAGATACAAAGAATTTCAAAGAAACCGTAAACCTGCTGACTGCCAAAGACCCGTATGAAGGTTATCAAATGCCAAGTATTGAAACCGGGACAATCAAAGCGGCCGACGGCACAACCGACCTTCACTACCGCCTGATGAAGCCGGCAAACTTTGACCCGAACAAGAAATATCCAACCATTATTTACGTCTACGGAGGTCCTCATGCCCAATGTGTCACCGGAGGCTGGCAGAATGGCGCACGTGGCTGGGACACGTATATGGCCAACAAAGGCTATATCATGTTTACGATCGACAATCGTGGCAGCAGTAACCGCGGACTGGAGTTTGAGAACGCCACCTTCCGTCGCCTCGGCATTGAAGAAGGCAAAGACCAGGTAAAAGGTGTCGAATTCCTGAAATCCCTCCCTTACGTAGACGGCGGACGCATCGGCGTGCACGGCTGGAGCTTTGGAGGGCACATGACCACTGCCTTGTTGCTCCGTTACCCGGAAATATTCAAAGTAGGCGTAGCCGGTGGCCCTGTCATCGACTGGGGATATTATGAAGTGATGTACGGCGAACGCTATATGGACACACCGGAAACCAATCCTGAAGGTTACAAGGAATGCAACCTGAAAAACCTCGCGGGTCAGTTGAAAGGGCATCTGCTGATTATCCATGACGACCATGACGACACTTGCGTGCCTCAACACACCTTGTCGTTCATGAAAGCTTGTGTAGACGCCCGCACCTACCCCGACCTGTTCATCTACCCGTGCCACAAGCACAACGTATCAGGTCGCGACCGTGTACATCTGCACGAAAAAATCACCCGGTACTTTGAGCAGAACCTGTAAAAAGCGGCTGCTTATCCATACCTAATCAAACGTATAACAGTATAACTTATAACAGTATAAAGATGAAGATTTTATTACTAGGCTCGGGCGGCCGCGAACATGCACTGGCATGGAAAATTGCCCAAAGTCCGAAAGTTGAGAAGCTGTATATTGCTCCGGGAAATGCCGGAACAACTGCCGTAGGCGAAAATGTCAACATCAAGGCTACTGATTTTGAAGCTATCAGCGCTTTCGCCCTGAAGGAAGACATCGCCATGGTCGTAGTAGGTCCCGAAGATCCGTTGGTAAAAGGAATCTACGACTACTTCCAGAACCGCCCCGAACTTAAACACATCGCTGTTATCGGTCCCTCCGCACAGGGAGCCGAACTGGAAGGAAGCAAGGAATTTGCAAAAGGCTTCATGATGCGTCACAACATCCCGACAGCCCGTTACAAAAGTATCACTTCCGCAACTATTGAAGAAGGTTTGGCCTTCCTCGAAACATTGGAAGCTCCTTATGTACTGAAAGCCGACGGCCTCTGTGCCGGAAAAGGCGTACTGATTCTCCCCACGCTGGACGAAGCCAAAAAGGAACTGAAAGAAATGCTCGGCGGTATGTTCGGCTCTGCATCGGCAACAGTTGTCATTGAAGAGTTCCTGAGCGGTATCGAGTGTTCCGTATTTGTCCTGACCGACGGTGAAAACTATAAAGTCCTCCCCGTAGCAAAAGACTACAAACGTATCGGTGAAGGCGACAAAGGTCTGAATACAGGGGGCATGGGTAGCGTAACCCCTGTTCCGTTTGCCGACGAAGTGTTCATGGAGAAAGTACGCACCCGCATCATCGAGCCGACAATCAACGGCCTGAAAGAAGAGAATATCGTCTACAAAGGTTTCATCTTCCTCGGATTAATCAATGTGAAAGGTGAGCCAATGGTGATCGAATACAACGTCCGTATGGGCGACCCGGAAACAGAAAGCGTCATGCTCCGCATTCAGAGCGATATCGTGGAACTGCTGGAAGGCACTGCCGCAGGCAACCTGAACGAAAAGACACTCGTTATGGACCCGCGTTCGGCAGGTTGTGTGATTCTCGTCAGCGGCGGTTACCCGGAAGCTTATGAGAAAGGATTCCCGATCAGCGGACTGGAACAGGCTGCCGCTACGGAAAGTATCATTTTCCATGCCGGAACAGCTATGAAAGACGGCCAAGTAGTTACAAACGGAGGACGCGTTATCGCTGTCTGCTCCTATGGAGCTACTAAAGAAGAAGCGTTGGCACAGAGCTACAAAGTAGCGGACATGATTGACTTCGACAAGAAGTACTTCCGCCGCGACATCGGCTTCGACCTATAACTGTCGGCGTAACGCCGAAGCAAGGCTTCCATTCGACAGCATTGTTTCAAATGAGAGGCGATGTTTATTCTAGAGAAGAAACGATGTCAACGCTAGATAAGAATCACCTTGGTAAAGCCACGCTAGAGGCAAATCTATCTCCATTCTCCTCCTTCGGGAAGGAGGAGTACCCGTAGGGGGAGGTGGTAGGTGAATACATAAGTCTATTATTAAAACAGATAGGCGCACCTACCACCCCGGCTTTCAGCCACCCCTCCTTCCCGGAGGTTGTGT